>Ga0265296_1000569_pt1 | contig 53036 bp, 63 predicted proteins | sample MunlanPumphouse1_FD_189073 | JGI IMG/M metagenome (GOLD analysis project Ga0265296, IMG submission 189073) | Groundwater microbial communities from a municipal landfill in Southern Ontario, Canada - Pumphouse #1 | ecosystem: Environmental > Aquatic > Deep subsurface > Groundwater | place...
TTCCCTATATGGAAATAAACGAGAAGAAGGTCTCTATCGGACACGAAGCGAGCGTGGGCAAGATAGGCGAAGAGCAGCTCTTTTATCTAATGAGCAGAGGCCTGAGCGAGCAGGAGGCTACAGGCCTTATTGTCCGCGGCTTCTTTGAATGCTTCACCAAGCAGCTGCCGCTGGAATATGCCGTGGAATTCAACAGGCTAATAGAAATGGAAATGGAAGGCAGTGTTGGTTAATATGATAATAGAACAGGAATGGCTCACTAATATCAGAAATAAGGCACAGGAAGAGTTTCTGCGCCTGCCTTTCCCGCAGGAACGCGAAGAAGAATGGAGATACACCAACCTGCCGAAAATAAATTTTATTTCAGGAGACTCGGAAATCATGATGGACGGGGATGATAACGGCATAATCTTCACAGACTTGATCAGCGCAACAAGAACCCATACGGACCTGGTTAAAAAGCACCTCGGAAATGCTGTAAAGATAAATGATAAATTTTCCGCTTTTCATTACGCTAACCTGGCAAATGGTGTCTTTATTTTTGTGCCTGATAACAAATCAGCTCGTTTATCTTCTAGAATAACTGGCGGTGGACACACTATAATAATTACAGGCAAGAACAGCAAACTTGAATACTTGGAGGAATACACAGGTGGCGGATTCACAACGAACGCGGTTGAAATATTCGCCGGCGAAAACAGCAAAATAAACTTTGCCTCTGTGCAAAACTGCGACAGCAATGCGGTTGTTTTTTCCTTCAAGGAGGCAATACTGGAAAGAAACAGCAATGCCAACTTTGCTTTTGGCTCTTTCGGCGGCACTTTTCACCGTGTAAAAGCCAATACAGCCCTTGCCGGAGAAGGCGCGACTTCAGAGACGCTGTGCATGTTCAGGGGAAATAAAAAACAGCATACGGATTTCACAGTCAATTCCCATCATCTCGTGCCCCATACAAAGAATAATATATTGTCAAAGGGCGTTGTAACTGACGAAGCAAATGCTGTTTTTCGCGGCCTCATAAGGATAGAAAAAGGCGCCCAGCAAACTGATTCATACCTTTCTGGCCACACGCTCATTTTAAGTGAAACCGCAAATTCAAACAGCATACCAAGCCTGCAGATAGAAGCAAATGACGTCAAGGCAAGCCACGGCGCGACCGTGGGGCAGATAGATGAGGAACAACTTTTTTATCTTATGAGTAGAGGACTTTCCAGGGAAGATGCAGAACATATCATAGTTGACGGTTTTTTCGAACCTATTCTTGATAAGATAAGCAATAAGATATTTCAGGAAAAATTCCGGACTTCGGTGATCAGATGAAGAACATAAGAAAAGACTTTCCGATTTTGAAAAGAAAAATAAACGGCAAACCTCTTGTTTATCTGGACAATGCTGCAACCACGCAGAAACCGTTTCAGGTAATAGAAAAGATAACAGATTACTATTCCAACCATAACGCAAATATTCATCGCGGCATTCATCGGTTAAGTGAGGAAGCCACAGAGGATTATGAGGGAACAAGAGGCAAAACTGCAAAGTTCGTAAATGCAGGCGACAATGAAATAGTTTTTACGAAAAACACAACAGAATCACTAAACCTGCTCGCCTATTCGTTTTTCAGGACATTGAAGAAAGGCGACGAGATTGTCCTGAGTATCATGGAGCACCACAGCAATATAGTGCCGTGGCAGATGCTCATTGAAAGAGGAGTAAAGCTAAAATTCACTGACATAAACGGAGACGGCAGCCTGAAAATAAATCATCTTGAAAAGCTTGTCACGAAAAAGACCAAGATTGTTTCTATTACACATACATCCAATGTTCTTGGAACAATAAACCCCATAAAAGAAATAACAAAAATCGCTCATGATGCGGGTGCTTTTATGATTGTTGACGGCGCACAGAGCGTTCCTCATATGCATGTTGATGTGAAGAAGCTCGGCTGCGATTTCCTTGCTTTTTCGGGCCATAAAATGCTCGGGCCTATGGGTGTAGGAGTTCTCTATGGACGCGAGGATTCTCTAAGGAATGTTACACCGTTCCTGCGCGGCGGGGATATGATAAAGGAAGTTCATCAGCAAGAGGCGACATGGAATGACATTCCTTGGAAATTTGAAGCCGGCACGCCGAACGTGGCAGATGTTATAGGATTTGGCGCTGCCCTTGACTACCTAAATGAAATTGGCATGAATAACATAGAGAATCATGAAAAAATGCTGACAAAATATGCCATGCACCAGCTGAGCTCCATCAAGGGGTTGACTATACATGGGACAGCCAAGGAACACGGTTCGGCATTATCCTTTAGCTTGGCGGGAGTTCATCCACATGATGTCGCAACCATACTGGACAGCGAAGGCATAGCAATACGATCCGGACATCTTTGCGCGCAGCCGCTCATGGAACGCCTCGGAGTTCCGGCAGTAAGCCGGGCCAGTTTTTATTTATACAATACAAAAGAAGATGTCGATAAATTGATCAACGGAATAGAAAAGGTCAGTAAAACCTTCAAATAAGCCCCTTTTCTTAAAAAGAAAAGTGGCTTGCGGTCAAAAGAATTATTATTATAAATGGAGTGAAAATAGAAGAAAAATAATATTTGAAGACAAGGTCTACAAGATCCTTAGTTATTTGGGGTGAAATCTAGACCTTTCTTGCAAGAAAGGGATCGATATGGACATGTATGCTGACATAATTTTAGATCACTACAAAAACCCGCACAACTATGGAACGCTCTCCAAGCATAACGCAGAGCATAAAGAGACCAATCCTCTCTGTGGTGATATAGTTACCATCCAGCTTGCAGTAGAGAACAACAAAGTAAAGGATATCAAGTTCACTGGCAATGGCTGTGCAATAAGCAAAGCGTCTGTTTCGCTTCTCACTGACGAGGTGAAAGGAAAAACACTTGATGAAATAAAAAGGCTCGACAAAAATGATGTTTTGAAAATGCTTGGAATAGAAGTGAGCCCAGCAAGATTAAAGTGTGCTTTGCTTGGATTAAAGACATTAAAATTAGCTGTTTATGATTACATGATCAAGCAAGGCAGACAAGCAAAAGAGAAAGATTTTCAAGTAAAAGATGCATAATTGACAATTATATATTTCTCAAAGAATCTTTAAAAACAACCAAACACAAAGTTAGCCGTAGGTGTTAATTATGGTGGATTATGACAATTTTGGACCTGAAAAGATATTGAATGTCTATCATCCAAAAACAGGCATGCATGGTGTTCTTGTAATAGACAATACGTCACTTGGCCCGGGCAAGGGCGGCATAAGAATGACGCCCACGGTTTCTATGGAGGAAGTGGCAAAACTAGCTCGTGCTATGACATGGAAATGTGCTGTCGCAGAGCTGCCGTTCGGGGGTGCCAAAGCCGGTATCATAGCAGATTCTAAAAAACTTTCACCACAGGAAAAAAAGCAAATTATAGTCGCATTTTCAGAGGCTTTGAGGCCTGTATGTCCTGACTATTATGTTTCTGCGCCGGATATGTACATGGCCGAGGAGGAAATGAGAATTTTCGTCGAGGCAAATGGCTCCATGAAAGCTGCTACAGGCAAGCCTACTGACATGGGAGGAATACCACATGAACTTGGCTCCACAGGTTTTGGCGTTTATCATGCAACACGCGTTGCCGCGGAACACATGGGAATTGACCTTGAAGGCGCTACATTTGCAGTGGAAGGATTTGGGAATGTCGGCGAATTTGCTGTGAAATTCCTCACAGAACAGGGTGCAAAACTTGTTGGTGTCTCAGACTCGAAAGGAACGCTTTATTCTGACAAAGGCATAGATTATGAAAAACTTATGGGAATAAAAAAGAATCTTGGCTCGGTCACAAATTATCCAGATGGTACGGTTTTGCCAAATAAGGATATAATATATCTGAATGCCGACATACTCATACCGGCAGCCATTCCAAATCTTATACTAGCCGGTGATATTGATAAAATTAAGGCGAAACTTATTGTGGAAGGCTCAAATATACCAATAAATCCGCATACAGAGGAGCTGCTCCACAAGAAAGGGGTATTGGTGGTGCCTGACATCGTGGCAAACGCAGGCGGAGTTATAAGCAGCTATGTTGAGTATGTAAAAGGTACCAGCAAGGAAATGTTCAAGCTTGTTGAGGAAAAGATATCCAAAAACACCAAGATAGTTCTTGAAAAATCTGATAAACACACTACACCCAGGGATGCGGCAATGGAAATTGCAATGGAACGTGTTCTAAAGGAATGCAAAACATGCAAACAGCCCTTTTAAGAAAAGCGCTGGCGTAAAAATAACAAAGAGATGAAAAACAATGACTCAAAGAGGGAAGATATTTGAATGCAAAAAATGCTCCAAGGAGCTGCTTATCACGAGAGAGGGCCAAAATCCTGGTCCACCAATGTGTTGCGGCTTTACGATGAGCGAAATCAAAGCGAAATTCTAATTATAAACAAGTTTTAAGTTGCTAAACCGACGTTGCGTAGATTTTTATTAGCAGCTTAAACTCCCATTATTTTTGCCATCAAGATACGAACATCCTTTTCGCTTTTTGCGTTCTGCACTATCATACGGCTCTTGAACAGGGAAATCATATGTTTCTTATATGATAGCTGGGCAAAACCCATGTTTTTGTTTATTATTCTGAAGTCTGAATTCTTTTCCAGATTATTGATTATGTCGGAAACGTTGATATTTTTACTGAATAAAAACTGAAAGGTGCCGCCACAGAGCTGTGTAATCCTTCTGCTTGGCTTGTCGAGAAATTCATAGTTGCCGCGGCACGACGGGCAGTTCTTGCTTTTCTTCAGTTCAATAAGCTCGTAAATATTCTTGTAAAAATTCAGGTGAAGAACATGACCCTTTATATTCAATCCGCTATTGGTCAGATATTTTATCGCCTCTGCTGCGGAAATAATGCCGATGGCACCTACGGCAGGACCTAAGACGCCAGCGGTTTCGCAGGTTTCTGTTTCATCTGAGCCAGGAATAAAACAGCGCAAGCAGGGCGTTTCACCAGGCACAATGAGGGTAAACAATGCCTCACTTTTTATCGCGGCTGCGTAGGTAAACGGCATCTTATTTTTCATGCAAAAATCGTTCAGGAGAAAGCGCGTCTGCATGTTGTCTGAGCCATCAAGCACTAGGGACGAGTCTCGGAGATATTGCTCAACATTAGAAGCGTTAAGGTCATCCGGATATGCTTCTATCCTGATCCCGCTGTTCACGTCCTCAAGATGTTCCTTGAGCGCAAGGGCTTTTGGCTTTCCAACGTCTTCTTCGCGGTAAAGCTGCCGCTGAAGGTCACTCATCTCAACAATATCCCTGTCTATCAGGCACAGATTGATACCGGCGCGTGCCAGATACTCGGCAGCAACAGAGCCAGTGCCGCCACAGCCCACTATCGTAACAGTAGCCTTGCGAAGCGACTTTTGTTTCCTGCTGCCTATGAATATTTCCTGACGAGAGTAGCGCATAGGTAAGGTGAAAACCTTTATTTTCTTAAAGCCGATACTAAGGTAGAACAACGTTTAATAAACAAATAAGATTTATTACAAATATGGGTATGCGAGAAATAACCTCTGAATACAACACCGAAACGACAAATGAAGAAGGACAAAAGCTTCATAGGATTTGGGAGTTGGGTGTTTTAGGCGATATTCTGCTGCTTGAACGCTATGGGAGTTTTTGCGGCTGGGCTGAGCTTAAATTGAAAAAGAACGGACTGGAAGTTTATAGAATCGTAAGAAAGCCTTGGGGCAGTGAAGAAAGAACAGAATACTTTTTCAACCATCCAGCAAGAGTTTATGTCGGAGACCTGTTTAGTTTTGTCGAATATATTACACAAACAGCAGAGCATGAACGTTTTCCCTCTGCTGAAGAGCATGTTCAAGCGGATTTGGATGTCGATATAGAAAGATTGTATAGTGATAATCTTCAAAGAATTCTCAGTATAGAAATGCCGAGCAATTTAGCATAACTTTACGTTATCAATATTTACAGCCATCTTGAAGAAGAAGGATCTTCCTTGTAGCACTTGTCACGGTATTCGCAATAGCGGCACATCCAAATGGATTCCTTACCTGAACGGGCTTCGGGATCGGGCAGAGCGTCTGCTTTTAGAAGTTTGTTCAAAGCCTTGAAGCGGTCTATTATTTTGAATGCTTCTTCTTCGTTATAATCCACGGAAAATACCTTGCTTTTCAGGTTGCGCTTATCCACATATAACAGGATTCCGTTGTGGATGCCTGTCGCGTGCATGTACAGTTGCAGCTGAATCTTGTTGTGGTGCATTGCCTCCTCGACAAAATCAATGTTGCCTGTTGACTTTACCTCGACAAGGATGTTTTTTCCGCTTGCCTTTATGAGTATAATATTATCTATCCTGCCTGAAACGAGAAAATCCTCTATCTCCTGGCGGAAAGGCAGCTCTGTTTTCAGCAGTTCAACTTCCGGATTCTTCTCACTTCTCAAAACCTTTACGACAAAATCATGCAGGATGTTGCCAAGTTCAAAGACCTTTAGCAACTCTGGGTTGGTTTCCATGGGAAACTTGTAGGAATACCAGACCTTACGCATGCAGGTTCCTATCTCGCTTGGATAATAACGTCCTATCTCCTTCGGCTTGTTCTCCTTGTGCAGGTGGTTGTCAATCATTTTGTCAAAATCTATCATAGAAATAAGATGAACAGAAAGGAATAAGAAGAAACTAGTATAAAAACTGGGCTGTACAATTAATCATAATGGCTGGAAAATATGCTCATAAGGAGATGCATAGGGGCACTGGTACAGGCTCTTTGCTCAGGGACATAATCCTGGGTAGCCAGGACGGGCTTGTCAACGTGCTGGGCATAATTCTTGCTGTAGCTACTGCCATCGTGGACGTCAAGATTGTAATCATAGCTGGCCTGGCAGCTACTTTTGCCGAATCCATCTCTATGGCTGCTGTTGCTTATACATCAACAAAAGCAAGCCGCGATTTCTACAGGAGCGAGCTTGAACGGGAAAAATGGGAAATGAATCACTGGCCAGATAGGGAAAGAGAGGAAATAAGAGTAATATACAAAAACAAGGGCTTCACCGGCGCTTTGCTCAATGCTATCGTGAAAAGAATAACGTCAAACAAGAAGATGTGGCTGAATGTCATGATGGATGAAGAACTTCATCTGACAGAATCCCATGACAATCCTGTCAAGAGCGCGGCTATTGTCGGTTTTTCGGCAATAGGCGGCTCTATTGTTCCATTGATATCTTTCTTCTTTTTGCCTGTAAGAGAGGCTATAATAGCATCGCTAATACTTGCAATAATAGTTCTTTTTGTCACGGGCTACATAAAAGGTAAATTAACAACAAAACCCCTGAGAAGCGCGGTAGAAATGGCCATAATAGGCATGGCAGCCGCGATAGTCGGCTACGCCATCGGCGCGGTTCTCGGCGTCGCGCTTTATGCGACATAATACTAGCTTTAAATAGTTAAAATTACTATAAATATATAGGTGAAAACATGGGCATTACAAAAGTGACAAGAAACTATCAAATAACATTGCCAGCGGATATAAGAGAGATACTTGACATAAAAGTTGGCGACAAGATAGTCGTTATTTCCGACAAGGATGGGGCTGTTATAAAAAAAATAAATAAAAATGCTATCAATAACGCATTCGGGGCATGGACTCCTTCGAAAGAATCCGGCGTTGAGTATGCCAGAAAAATCAGAAATGAAGAGGAAAAAAGACTCAAGAGGCTGGGTCTATGAAAGCTGTAATAGACTCAGATATAATAATCGATTTTCTAAGGCAGCAGGAAAAAGCAAAATACTTCATTGAAAAAATAATAAAAGACGGCAATACAATTTATATCTCAGCGCTGACCGAGGCAGAGGTGCTCAGCGGGAAGGATTGCAACAACGGTGAAAAAAGGGGGAAAACAGAAGATTTTCTGGCTTCTTTTGAAGTGCTTGAAGTTACGCAATCTTTAGCGCGTAAAGGCGCAGAATTGAGAAGAAAACATGATGTCCCGTTGCACGACGCAATCATTGCAGCAACAGCGCTTGAATTAGCAGTTCCAATCTATAGCAGAAATTCGAAAGATTTCAAAAGAATAAAAGAACTGAAACTGGAAAATCCGTACTAAAGACAATGGTGTAAGAATTACACCCAGGCGTAAAGGACACTTACACCGCGATGTTGCACTTTGCATGTGGAATAATAACTTGGAGGTCTACTGGTCTATTGGAATAGGCTCTTAGTGGCTCAATATCCGATGTCATATAACATCTAAGCATAAGTTATGGCAAGAGCAATAGCGCCAAGTAATGTAAGAAGAAGCCCGAATTTCTGGTGCCTCATGAGTTTTTCTTTGTTAAAAATTATTCCGAGTAGCGCTGCTAAGGCAATATAACTTTCAGATATGCCAACCGCAATCGCTATTGGTATAAGTGTGACGGCTGCGGCATAGCAAATCCATGCAAAATTGTCAAAAATACTCACAGTGATCAATAATTTCTTGTTTTGCTTGATATGGCGAACAAATTTGTAAGTTCTCTTATTAGCTATGATATAAAAAGCGCATACCATTGCAATGAATAAATTCATGACCCAGTTTACGACCAAAAAACTTGTTTCCCGTGCGGCTATACCTATCATGAAATTTGAAGTTCCTTGAAGCACAGCTGCTATTGCCGCGAGCATAGCACCCTTTTCCAGCCACATTTTTTTTGATAAGTGATGAGATTTCAATGAAACCAGAAATATCCCGGCCAGCAATGCAAGTATCATTGCACCATGAAATAACGCAAGCGATTCGCTAATAAAAATAAACGCCAGCAGCGCAGAAACAGGAACTTCAAATGCATATATTGGCTCAACAATGGCTATTTTTCCTATCCTTAGCGCCTCAAAATCTATTATTGCCGTCAAAAAAATAGCAACAGAAGCTCCAAGAAGAACAAGAAAACTATAATCACTTTTGAGAATCAGTGACGCCATATCGTTATAGACAAACGGGGTCAAAACAATTGCGCCTAGCCCTGTTATTATGAGAAGCGGTTCCCAGTCACCCAACTTACGTACTGAACGCTGGATAAGAAAATCGCCAAAACCCCATCCAATAAGTGCACCTAATGCAAATATTACTCCAATCTCAATGAACATAAATAGAATATGAATTTGCCTGATATTTATTGGTTAGATAAAAGAAAAACTTACTTCTTCGTGACCTTCTCTTCCCTGAACATGAACTTCGCTATCATGAAAATTACAAGTGCGATTATCACGAAGTTTATTATTGCACCAAGGAATGAGCCCCACTTTAAAACAATTGGTCCGACAGCAAGCGTTGCTGTCTGCCAGCCACCGCCCGGAATGAACGGTGTTATTACCGGCATGACAATGTCATTTACCAGCGACTGGACCAGTGCTGTAAGAGCGACACCCATTATGAAGGCTATGGCCAGTGCCATTATTTTGTATTCCTTCAGAAATTCTTTGAACTCCTGCGCGAAGCCCATTACATCACCCAAGCAAATAATAGTTGCTGCGCATTAAAGGCAAAGCCGTATGATACTTTATCACCAAGCTGCAGGAAATTACCTATTTCTCAGCAACCACGAACCAATCCCACATGTGAGGCTTGCCATGAAATGCTGAGAAACCTGATTCTGCAGAAACATTCCATGGGTAAAAAACTTTTCGCATTCTAATGTGCTTGAAGCCGGCCTTTCTGAGCCGATAACCAACTTCAAACTTGTAAAAATATTTTTGTTGGAAACCTTCTCTATCAATGCCAAATATGAAACTGAATCTGTTTTTTCCAACTTCTCTTACGGTCATGATTTTTGCTTTCTTTTCATCACCTGTTTCCTCAAGGACTGCCTCTTCTACAAGCATGGCCTGATATAGTATGGCTTCCATTGATGGAAAAATTGCAATTAGATTGCCGCCGGCTTTCAGGACTTTGTAAACCTCACTTATGATTTTTTCCAAATCCTTAAGGGAAGGCGCAATTATTGAATTTACAGCTACAGCAGTATCAAATTTGTCGTAGAATTCCTCCAGATTTCTTGCATCACGCACAAAAAAACTCACGTTGTCAAATTTATGATTTTCTTTTGCGACTTCTATCATTTTTTCTGATATGTCAATCGCTATAACATGAGTAAACTTTTTTGCTAGATGGGGTATTGCGTTGCCTATTCCAGTTCCAATATCTATGACAGATTTGTGTTTGCCTTCAGTTTTGTCTATGTATTCAAAAAGCGGATTCCTTACACCTTCCTCAAAAGGCGACATGATGTGCTCAAAATATTTTTTAGCTACATCATCCCAATATTTTTTCTGCATATAACTAATTGATTTACGGGATATTAATTACTTTTCAAAAGTATTAGGTGCGATGCGCACGAGTCATTCGATAGTATATTTTGGTTATGTGAAGGTATCAATCTTAGCTACGTAATTAACATTATAAAGAAAGATGTTCTAAATTAGAGAGACGAATATGAGCGAACAATCTATTTCGCCTTTCCAGTTTGAACACCATGCGCTTTAATCTTCCTTTTGCCGAGTCTGATGCCGAGTCTCCTGTACCATGCTTTCTCGTCAGGTTTTGCATCGAAAAGAGAAATAGGCGCGGGTTTGGATCGTTAGTCGTGATGGCTCTTCTGTAAGGTGTCAACATTCCAATATTCTCAACCAAGCGCTTAAAAACTTAGTCGTCGCGGCCTATACGCAGCATCCTCTGGATAGGAACAAGCGCTCTCTTTGATATACCTTCTGGTACTGTAACTTCGTAAACCTCGTGCTCAAGGCTGTACAGTATCTTCTCCAGTGTTATACGCCTCATGTGCTGGCAGTGGACTTGGCATGTCTTGATAAATTCAATAGCAAGAAATTCGACGGCAAGATTCGCGCTCATCTCGCATTCGGTGCCCAGATAAACTTTTTTCAGTTGCGGATGTTCCCTTATGTAATTTCCCATCGCGCTCGTGCTGCCGCAAAAATCCGCCTCAGCAACGACATCCGGGTGGCATTCAGGATGAACCAGAACAGCGGAGCCCGGAGAACCTTTTACCATGCCATATTGCTTCCGTATGACCCTTATGTCGCTAGCTTTTATTTGCTCATGCACCTCGCACCTTCCATATTTGCTGTCATGTTTGCCCGGATAGACAAGCTCGATGTCAGAGCCTTCGTCGCGCAGCTCTTTTTCCAAGTTTGCGCCCATCAGCGAGTCGGGAAAGAATACGACCCTCTTCGCATTGAACTTTTTTGCGGCATGCTTTATCACTGCGAGCGCATTCGCAGATGTGCAGCAGTAATCTGATTCGGCCTTAATCTCAGCGTAACTGTTTATGTAAGTCACGACGGGCGAGCCGGGATATTTTTCTTTATATTCTATCACGTCTTTTGCCTTGAACGGATCGGCCAAGCTGCAGCCGGCGTTCAGGTCTGCTATCAATACTTTCTTGCCTGGGTTGAGTATCTTCGCCGTCTCGGCCATGAAGCGGACGCCGTCAAAAAGTATTATTGAATTCGCTGCTTTGGCTGCATTCATGCTGAGCGCAAGCGAATCGCCTCTTTGCTCTTTCGGGGACAAATTATAGACGAGAGGTGCCATGTAGTTGTGGCCAAGAATAAGTATGTTCTTCTCGTCGCGGAGCTTCAATATCTTTTCTATCAGCTCGCGCCGCGCCTGGAAATCTATGTACTGGTCTGTCGCCTTTAACGATTCGCCTATTTCCTCGAGGCGTATAAGGTAGGTTTCGGCCATGCAAGGTCACTGGAAATATATAACAAGAGAAACATTAAGAAGCGTATATGTGATTTTCAGGAATTATCCTTTAACATTTCCAATTGGCTTCAAGCCCACAACAGGCTTTGATATGCCTGATTTTGCCAAAGCGTCAACAACATCATCTATGTTCTTGTAGGCGGCACCTGCTTCCTCTGCTAATCCGGACATAGATGCTGCACGCACATATATGCCGCGGTTTTCCATATCTTTCTGTAGCTTGTCGCCGCGTATTTCTCTTTTTGCCTGGGTCCTGCTCATCGTCCTGCCAGAGCCGTGAGCTGTTGAGCCAAAGGTGTCATCCATGGCCTTTTCTGTGCCCACCAGCAGGAATGATCCTGTTTCCATGGAACCGCCAATTATAACCGGCTGACCTGTTTTTTTGTAAATGTCAGCAAGCTCTGGATGGCCTGGAGCAAAACTCCTTGTGGAACCCTTTCTATGAACAAGAACTTTTTGTCTCTTGCTTCCAAGTTTGTGTTCCTCAACTTTAGCTATGTTGTGTGCCACGTCATAAACCATGTGCATCTCCAGGGCTTCTGGCGTTTTCTTGAATACCTTGCTGAAGCCTTCTCTTATCCTGTGAAGTATCACTTGCCTGTTAACGAAGGCCATGTTAGCTGCACATGCCATAGCAGCATAGTAATCCTGGCCTTCTTTGCTTGAGAAAGGCGCGCAGGCAAGCTCCTTGTCGTTAACGGTTATGCCGTATTTTTTCATGGCGTCATCAAAAACTCGCAAATAATCCGTAGCGATCTGGTGACCAAAACCGCGGGAGCCGCAGTGAACCATAACAACAATCTGATCCTTGAATATACCGAACTTTTCTGCCAGTTCAGCATCAAAAATATTCTGGGCTGTGACAAGCTGGACTTCCAAATAATGGTTGCCGCTGCCAAGCGTGCCAAGCTGGTTAATGCCTCGTGATATCGCCTTATCAGATACCTTGGAAGGGTCCGCGCCTTTTATTGCACCATGCTCTTCCACGCGCTCAATATCCTCTTTCCAGCCATAGCCATTGTCAACACACCACTTTACGCCTTCGACCATGATGTCATGGAACTGGTTCTTATTTGCTTTTACAAATCCCTTGACGCCGACGCCTGCAGGCACTGTCTTGAAGAAAGTGTCAACTAACTCATGCAGTTTGGGTTTGACTTCGCTTATAGTCAGGTTTGTTGTGACCAGGCGCATGCCACAATTAATATCAAATCCTATCCCGCCGGGAGAAATCACTCCTTTCTCTAAGTCAAATGCCGCCACGCCGCCGATGGGAAATCCGTTTTGGTGCTTAATACCTGAACGTTATTAAACAATCCCCAGTGCCCATCGGGCATGCAATAGGCATATTTCTGAATCCCCGGCAAGCATGCTACATTGGTTACCTGCTCGAAAACGCCTGCATCCATTTGGTCCAGGAGTTTTTTCGTAGCATATATCCTTGCTGGAACATTCATGCCTTTTTTGTATGTGGTCGGCAATTCCCAGACTGCTTCGCTAATTTGTTTGATCTCTTTGGGAGGTGCCATAAGTATTATTCTTCTAATTTTCTTACATCATCAACTTTTAATATCAAACAATAGTAAACAGAACCACTGCTCGCTTTCCAGGGTCCTAATATCCTAGTTCGAATATCATATTCCAATAAGTTGAATATTACCTGTTCCAAATTTTCTTTCTTTATTGAAAGCAATCTTATTTCATTTCTTGATTCACGCATTTTACCTTTAGTTTTAATGAACTTTACCAAAGCTTTCTTTTCTTTTGGTACGTTCCATTCATAAGTTTTATAGGAATTTATTGCCCTATCAAGAAGCGATTTTTTATCCGGATGCAAGAAACCCACAATTTCCTTGAATCTTGCTATATCATCCAAACCACATATGTTTAATCTGTAAATTGGCCTTTTCCCTTTTTTAATTGCAGAATCTATGCCGAGTCTATTCAAGGCTATCTTAACGCTTTTGATCCCCTTTAGATTTACGCAGTCTACCCTAATTGCCCTATTTTTCCCTTCCTGCAACTCAACCCATCCCTCACAGTCGAAAAATGCTCTTAACCATAACCTTAGTTGTTTTTTATTTAATTTTGGCATCTGCCACTCATACGAATAGTAAGAATAATTTTTTGTGAGTTTTTCAAATATTTCTCTTGAATGTGCGATACATCTTTCATGGGCAATCACTGGCTTAATCCCAAAGACTTTATTGAACTTCTCTTGGAAATCTTTTAACAGTACGTCATTTGTGTTACGCAATCCAATATGATAATACTTGTGTTTTTGAGTTCTCGGGTTTTTTATTACATACCCATCTGCGCAAAGATAAGCATGAACTACAGCAAGATCTTCATCGAATTTCATGCTAACTAATTGTTACAAATCTACTTAAATTACCCAGTGAAAATCTGGCAAAAAGAACGCTTCCCACACATGCCCTTTATCTGTTGAAAGACTCTTACTTCTTCCAATCATGACAGGCATGCATGACTTCTAGATAAGTTTGATATCAAGATATTTAAAGGCTTCATTTTTATGTCATGAATGCAACCAGATAAAAGTCCTATACTGACCATGCGAGACAAATATTTTTTTGTCTTGATGGGTTTACTGTACACTTTAGATCTTGCTTCTGGCTTTTTCGGGCCAAAGCACTACAGGTCAGGTGACATAACTGCTGCAAGATATGCTAATCAGCTTGTTGTTTATACTCAACACGGCAGAAATTACCTGAATATGCTGGTTTGCAAAGAAGACGTTCCTGTTGGATCATATGAATTGGACGCCAGTGGAAAAGAAGTAAAAATAACGAAGAACCCTGTTTTGAAAGTGGATGCTGCTTCCTGCGAGTTATCAAACAGGATGTTTCGCTGATTTGGCATCATTATTTTATAAAGCGTTGTTACAACTGATTATTATGACAAATTTGCCGATAACCAGGAATGAGGCTATTGAATTGCTAAAAAGCATGGGCCAGCAAACACCGGATATGAATCATTATCTGGAGTCAGAAGCTATCATGGAAGCTCTTGCAAAAAGGTTCGGGGAGGATGCTGCGTATTGGGGAATGATAGGGTTACTACATGATGTTGACTGGGCATTAACAAGAGAAAATCGGAAAGAGCATTGCATCAAAGCTGTAGAAATATTGAAATTCAAAGGGTTTGATGAGAGGTTTATTCAAATTGTCCAATCTCATGGATACAGATACAATAATATTCCTGCATTGAGAAATAAACAGAGGGTAGAGAAAATAGAGCATGCCCTTATTGCCGCTGAAACACTGACAGGAATAATTTATGCGTATGCGTTGATCAGGGGCAGAAAAATCAGTGGCATGGATGTCACGGGCCTGAAAAAGAGGTTTAAAGAAAAGAAATTTGCCGAGAATTGCAACAGGGAGCTTGTAAGAGAAATAGAAAAGACTGGCCTGACTTTGGATGAATTCTTTGAATTGTCGATCAATGCTTTCAAGAAAATAAAGAAAGAAATCGGTTTGGAATAAGAATTACTGTTTCTTAGCGGTTTTTACAGCAATCCAAACTCTCTGGAGCGCTGTTACATTGCATAATACTGCAAGCAGGACTATTACATAAGTAAAGTAGAGCAGATTGAAGTTTGCCAGCAATATTCCTATGGCAAGAAGAATCAATCTTTCTGGTCGCTCGAGCAAGCCGCCACGTATCTCTTTACCCAACTTCTCCTTTGCAGCTGCCTTGGCATATGTTATAGTCATGGAACCGAACAGGTAAAGGGCTATCCAGAAGTATGATGGAAGATAGAATGAAGGCAACGCAACCAGCAGCAAAGCCAGCGCTATTATGCCTTCCATATACCTGTCGGAGATTGTATCGTAATAGGCGCCCAGTTTGCTTGCCTCTTTCCTGAATCTCGCTACAGCACCGTCCACAGAGTCAAGAAAGGCCGCTATTATAAAGAAAATAAAGGCAAAACCGAACTTGCTGCTAATTAAGAAGTAGGCAGTGATTACTGTAAATATTAGCGCAATAAGCGTCCATTGATTTGCACTTAACCCCAGACGGCCGAATATCTTTCCCACGGCCAGTGAAAACCCTGACAGTTTTTCGCGGTTTTTATATAACGTAATATTTACCACCTATATGTCGACAACAATCCTCGCATACCAGCCCTTTTCGCGCTTTTCCAGAACAAACATGTGCATGGTGACCGCCTTGAGGTCGTTGCGCAAATCGTGTTTCTTCCGGTCTATCTGTTCGCCGCACATTATTGCGGTGAGTGCTTTCTTTTTTTCATCAACCTTTACGATAAACCTGCCGAATAAAAGACCTTTTGTGTCCTTGAGGTAAATCAGCTCGCCCAGAAAATCAAATAGAAGATTCTCCAGGCTGTCAGCAGAGAGCTTGATCGTTTTTTTCATACCGAGCTTTACTGTCTTGGGATTTACCATTATGTCGCTGGCAGCCGCAGCTGATTCTTCAAAAAGCTTGTTCAGCGTGGGCGCGGTAACCTCGAAAGCTATGTCAGCTATGGCTATTTTCTCAAGAAATTTGAATGTCATGATTATCATATTAAAATTAGTAATGCATGCTTAAAAGTAACATCTATATCTTGTTCCAGCCCTTTTTCTTGAATTTGCGAAAAACGCCTTTCTTGTATCCTTTGTACTTCTTCTTGCTACGCTCGAAGGATTCTACGTCTGCCATGAATATAATTAGACATCATCTTTTTTAAGTATCTCGGCCGTCTCTGGATCGATCCTTCTTACGTATCTTCCAGAATCGTCGCGTCTTATGTCTCTATAACAGCCGGTAACTACAAAAGGAAAACCAAATATAAGAGCCGCAGCGACGCCATAATCTCTATTATCAATGAATGCTCCAATATCAGAAGTGCTTTGACCAAGAGCTGCGCCAAATCTTGTTCTATATGTCTTGCCAGTGTTGTGTGCTTTAAGCATGCAAAGACTATATCAAAAAAGGTTTTAAATGGTTAATTCCACCAGTCTAGCGAAGCGGTGACCAGTGGTTAATTTATATTTAGTTGTGTATTTGAAATTTTATTTCATAGCAGTTTTGTAATGCTCTTCAACCTGTTCCCAATTAATTACATTCCACCAATTTTTGATGTACTCTGCTCTTTGCCATTTATATAAAATATAGTACGCGTGTTCCCAGACGTCTATGCCCAGAAGCGGCGTCTTCTCCAGGCTTAACGGGCTTGTCTGGTTTGGAGTTGTCATTATTTCGAGTTGTTTTCCGTTCAGGACAAGCCATGCCCAGCCGCTACCGAATACGCCAGCAGCTGCGTTGCTGAACTGCTCCTTGAACTTGTCAAAAGAGTCAAAGGTTTTGTTTATTGTCTTTGCTACTTCACCTACGGGACTCTGCTTCTCAGGAGACATTACCTGCCAGAAGAAAGAGTGATTAACAAAGCCGCCGCCGTGGTTGTGCACAGCCACGCGTATCGCTTCTGGTATGTCAAGCATGTTTTTGACCAGCTGCTCGGCGGTCTTTTTTTGCAGTTCCGAGTGTCCTTCCAGTGCTGCATTGAACTTGTCAGTATAGATCTGATGGTGCTTTGTGTGGTGGATGCGCATGGTTTGCTCGTCAATGTAGGGCTCCAGCGCATTATACTCATAAGGCAATTTTGGCAATACGAATGTCATATTTATCATCTCCTATGATAAAGGAAAATAATTATTCACACATTTTCATATATTTTACTAATGAGATTGTTTGGCAGATTTAAAAACTCTTTTTAAGGACTTTCGTCGTTACTTCAATGCTTTCGAATTCTTCTGAGGTTTTCTCTAGCTTCTCTTTCCACGCTTTCTGGATCTACCAAAAGTCTAATTGTTTCTCTTCTCGTTAAGAGTGGTAGACGCGGTCTTTCACCATAACTATCATGATCGTCTAGAAGCGCAGTGCCTGTGTCTTCTCTAATCTGGTATTGAGGGTTTCCATTAACTCTTTGTCTGCTCAGAGTTCCTGCATATGTCAATGCCTTCAAGTATGGTTCAAGAGCAGCAGGAAATGTTTCCCAACCGTTGCTGTATACTAGTTTTCTTATAGCAGCTTTTTCTGCATCTGTTATTGGCATAATATTTCAATCTCTGTTAAAAATTTAAAGTAATTTTATGCTTTTCCCAGCGTCTTCATGCCAGGCTTCCAGTCTATCGGGCAGAGTTCGCCTGTTTGCAAAGCCTGCAGGACACGAAGAGTCTCGTCAACGTTTCTTCCTATGCTAAGGTCAGAAACAACCTGATAGCGTATAATTCCTTCGGGATCAATTATGAAAGTGCCGCGATAGGCAATGCCCTGGTCTTCCTTCAATATACCGAAATCTCTTGTAAGTTTGTGGGTTGTGTCACCGATAATAGGGAACTTTACCTCAGGCAGGTCGCGCTGGAACCATGCTTTGTGGCTGTGAACACTGTCGGTGCTTGCGCCGATGACAACAGCATTTAATTTTATGAATTCCTGCTCATGTTTAGCAAAACTTCTTATCTCAGTTGGACAAACGAAAGTGAAATCGAGCGGGTAGAAGAACAATACAACCCATTTCCCTCTGTAGCTTGCCGATTTTATTTTCTCGAATTCACCGTTAACATACGCGTCTTCAGAAAATTCAGGGGCTTTCTCTCCAATAACCATAGAAATCATTTCTTACTTGTCACGTAAACTTTTAAAGCCTTATAAAAGTTGTAAAGGTTGCTAAAATGCTCGCATCCATTCTGATAAATTTTAGTTACTCTGGAGTAATATAAGCCTGTAATTTTCATCATAATTTTAATTTAAATATCACGAAACCAATACTTCAAAAACGAGGTGATAAAATGGGATTAGTAGTAGTTTCGGCAGCTAAAGAGGTAATAAAGAAAGCTGAAATGAACTGTGGCGGAGACTTCTGTGATGCTCTTGACAAGAAGATAGAGGCATTGATAAATGATGCAGTCGCACGCGCAAAGAGCAATGACAGAAAAACTGTGAGACCAGGCGACTTGTAAAAAATTAGATTTTTTTTATTTTTTAACTCATTTTATATAATTTTTATTCAATTCTCTTCTATGCTTCCGAAAATCGATGAACTCCTGGTGTCTGGACAGTACGGAGACAGCTTCATAAGAATGGGAGTTTCGAGAGCTTCCGGATACGAGTATTTACGTAAAAGCGTTTTAGATAGCAGAACAGGCGAAAAAACAGAGTGGACTTTTAGAAGATATTGTGAGCTTCCACCGGTTTTACTGCCTATAGGCTTTCTGGGACAGGTTCTCGACGAAGCTATAGAATATTTCAAAAGACGCAGAGATGTAAAGATTTATTCAAATTTCATGAGGGAAGTCGAAATATTAAGGAATCGGCAGATGACCGCGTAACTTTTCAGAATCTTCAAGAAGTGCTAACATTTCTGTGGTTGAAACATCATAATCCTGAAAATAGCCTGTATGATGATCTCCACCAGACTCGCCTGGTACAACTTCTGCCTTACTGAAAAGTGCAACCAACAAAGCATCTGCCTGGGTATAATTTGTTGCGATTGCCATCACGCCTCTTGCTAGACGGTCAGCTAATGCCTCGTATCCAATATCCCAGCGTCCTCCATGCTGTACAAAAACAGCGTCAGTTTCACGGCTGCTTCTTTCTTCTTCTAAGGCATCGTATCTTTGACTAATATCAGACATTACATACGCTTTCAATTCACCAGGAGCCATTGTCATTGAAATCACCAAATAATTAGATTAACTATAATTATTAAAGACTGAGAAAATTATAATAAAAAAAGAAAAAATATTACCTTATTTATTTGACAATTTCTTGCCTTTAACGAATGCCCAAAGTTTTTTTGTCATTTCGCTAGGTGCTATAGGCTTGTTTCCGAATACATCCTCAACGGTCTCTTTTCTACCCTTGAAGTTTATCGCATAGCCACCAAAAGCCGGTTTCTTTGCTACCATTTTTGTTTCCTCCTATTCTAAGCATCAACATGATATTTTGCAATTACGAACGCTTTCTCAAAGGAGAGAAATCCAAGCATGGCCGAGAATCGCGCCGAATACGGACACAATCAGGACCACGGCCCCAATAGCTATCATGTCGTTGCTTCGCATATTATAAATTTGCGAACAATTGTTTATATAGTTAAAATTCGCCTAAAAGGAGCCTATTTGAAAGGTCTAAATGTGACCTGCTTGCTCTTCACGATTTATTCTCACACCAGAAGGCGCGACAAGAAGCCATTCATCACCAACGCCAGCCAGGTCGCCATGAAAAACGGCGCAGGACGTCTTTATCTTTGATATGCAGTGTTTTAGTTCGTCAACGTTGTTTTCGCGCATGTCCTTAATGCGTGCTATTACTATATTTCCTGTTCTTACTTTCTTAATAATACTATCAGAATCAGCCAGGCTGTCCAGCTTTTCTATGAATATCTTTACCTTCTCTCCTTGTTCTATATCCAAAGGAATCTCTGTAAACTCTTCTATTTTTTCTTCGGTCTCTGGTTGTTTTTTTCTAAAAAATCTACTGAATATTGACATTTTTGTTACACCTTTCCTTAGAACATAAGTAAATTATCTTCTTAAAGCTTTCATCATTTTTCCCATCAGCGGTTTATTTCAGTGTTAAGAATTACTGTTAAAATTCGTGATTTTTATGTGTTCTCTGCGTAATTGCTTGTTTTCCGCGCAGAATATAAGAAGTTTTGACGCTTATAATGAGGTTATGGCGATGACAAATCTGGGCATAAAAACCTCAAACCGGTGCATAATGTGCGAAGGCAGCCTGGAAAAGTCCAATATGGGCAATATCTGCAATACCTGTAAGGATAAGATGAAAAAATAATTAACTCTTTTTCTTTGAAAAGAAAAACTCCTGCCGAAAAAAGTAGCATATATAAACTTTCGGTTTATTGAATTAACTATGTCAACTACTGACATATTGGATGATTACGAAACTAGAAGAAGTGAAGCAATAAGTGATGCATATCGCAGACTTGTGCTGCGAGATGCGGAAAGGCAGAGAGAAGAAGAACAAAGAAGACCACCACCCAGATACCCACCTGGAAAACCAGAGCCGTACAAAACTAATTTTATTCCAACTTTCCGTACGTATGGACAGGAATATTAGTGCTTCTTGATATTAATCTTATATTTAATTTTTGTGACGCTATTTTCGAGTTCCTGTTTCATTTTTTCCGGATAGCGCAATGAATAAAATAAGGAGCTCTTTAGACCATGGGCAGGCTCGATTGCCATGGTCTGCCAGAAAACATAGCGCAGCGGCACAACAGCGCTCTGCTTCACGTCAATTTCCCTGATTTTTGGCAGGATAGCAAGGACGAAAATTCTCATGAGGAACGATGTCAAAAATACTATCTGCAGGCCGTGAAACCAAAGCAAGCTACTATTTTGCACGGATTCTGCAATCATGGCTCCCGTCAGTGCACCAAAAACCACGCCGAATCCTGTGAAGAAATTGTGATTGGCGACATACTGAGGCCGCTTGTTTGCAGGTGTTACATCCAGCAGATAATTGAAAACTACCATATCAAGACCAGCCCACACGAAACTATCAAAAATCTTTAATGCCGCTATTTCATAGACGTTTGATACAAACAGCCACATTAACGGCGTAAAGCACCCAAAAAATCCGGTCACAACCAATATCTTTCTGGATCCGAATTTGTCAACAAAGCGACCCCAATATTTGTATGCAAAGATGCGCACGACGGCTCCTAATGTAGTAAGCACAGCAAACCAGAAGTAATTTATCTGGAGATCCTTCAACATATAAACTGTATAAAATGGCGCGGCAATTTCGACAGCGAAATTCATGAAAAACAAATAAACAGTAAAAATGACAAGAGCCTTGTTAACGCTAAGCGATGTGACCAGTTCACGAGGCCTGAAATTGAATGTATGCTTATAATAGAAGACCCGCTTGAACTGTGGCTCGTACATTCTGATGAAAAAGAAGATCGACACAATTCCGAGCAGAACAGCTGCTATAAATATCATAGAAAAGCCATATTCTGCGACTACGATTCCAGCTATAATCGTTGCCACTATACCTGCTATTCCTGTAAGCATATTACGCATGCCAAAGTATCGGCCGCGCGTCTTCAGCGGTACAAGATCTCCCATGAGACTAGACCAGGCTGGTGAACGCAGTCCTGCAAAAAAGGCGATAAAACCCATCAAAACTATGAGAATTATTACAGGATTGTTCAACGGTAGAAACGGAAGAAGAATTATCGGAATCCACAATAAAATCTTGCTGGTTACCTGCGAAAGCATCCAGATGGACTTGCGTGGATAATATTCAGTTAACTTGGCGCCGGGTATCTGGGCAACGGTGCTTGCAAAGTTTTGGACAGCTGACAAAAGGCCTATCTCGGCGTTGGTGGCCTTCAACTCAAGCGCCAGGGGTGTGATGAAGGTATTTGTTATGCTGCTCGCGGCTGCATTAAACATGCCTTCACTAGTTGAAGCGCGCAGGCTTTTCTTGATCTTTTCCTCTTCTGTCTCGCGGTGGATTTTTTTCTTCATAGCAACCGGTCTGACATCTATTGCTCTTGGTAAGGCCGTTTTTTTCGTTGTATTTACAGTACTCTTTGCGGGCTTTTGCTTTTCATCGACCATAAATTGCTATTACACCACGATTATCTAATAAAGATTTCCGTGTTGTCACTAGGAAGTTCTTATTTTCTATTTATAACGTTGTTAAATATATTCGCTCTGCAATGTTATTGTTACAGCTTTCTACATTGGAGGGAGATATATGAGACACACAAAAATTTTCTTGATAATGGCATTCATTCTATTTGCAACAGCAGCGTTCGCACAAACATCGGATAAAATAATACTTGTTTCTGACACAAATTCAGTTGACATGAATATAGCAAAGGCTGCTGGCGAAAAATCAGGTATACCTGTACTTGTCCTTGAAAACGGAATGTTGAATAACGAGCTAAAGGCTGATCTTGTAAGCACCGGTGTGAAAACCATTGTTCTTGTTGGCGGACCTGCAGTGATAAAACCTGAAACTGAAACGGAACTGCAGAACCTGAATTATAATGTTATTCGACTCTGGGGTATGGAAAGAACAAGAACGGCTGTTGAAGTTGCCAAATATTTCTGGCAGGAAGGCTCAGGCTGTGCTGTTGTGGCGGACGATACAATGAATAACGAGGCTGATACAGAAGTTCAGGCAGACGCATCAGAACTGGCCTCAAGCGGCAGATGCCCGTTCCTGCCGGTTCCAAAGGGAAAAATACCTGCAGAAGTGCTTGATATTTTAAAAGACCTCAATGTTAGTGAGGCAAAATTTGTCGGCTCGTCGGTCTCTAATGAGTTCAGAGCAAACTTTGCAAAGCTAAGAATAAAGGAAATTATAGGCGACAAAAACAAGATTGATGACGACGTTACAACAGAAGTGGAAAATCAGACAAAAAGAGATGGCGGTACCCTTAAACTTAATATAATAGCAGCTCCTCACTGGAAAGATATACTAGGGCATGGAGGCCATGCAGAAAAGCATACCATTGTCCGGATTGTTTCCAGCACCGACGCTGTTCCAAAACTTGTTGAATTGATAAAGAGCAGAAACATAACAGATGTGCGTGTACTTGGTTCGCCAACGCTTGCTGACAGCATAGCAACTGCACTGGAGGCGCAAAATATAACCGTAAAGAAAATATCCGGCGAAAAGGCGAGCGACGTAGCAAGAAACGCAATGAAAGAAAGCCTAAACAAATGGGAGGAGAAAAAGAGAGAAGCAGCAGCCAACGATACCGCTTCAAGGGAAAAAATAAGAAAGCGGCTCTACGTGCTGCTCAACAAAACTGAAGACAGGCTGAACTATCTTGAAATAGAAATAGCACAACTGAATGCTTCGGGGGCAAATCCCAGCCGCATAGGTGCTTTACAGGACAAGATTGACGATGCCCAAAGCCAGATTAACGCAATAAGGGTCTATATAGATAATAACAATTTTGACACTGCCAGAACAAGAATGACAAAAATGCTCGGCGAAATAGAAAGAATGCGATGGATGTACAGGTCTGACATCAAACTGGATGTAAATGAAGACATAAAGGATGAAAATAATTCAGTTGAAGAAACAGAGAATGCTGGCGATGTTTCTTCAATACAGTCACGGCTGGCTGAGTTAAGAACTAAATGCAACTCCACCACCGTAGAAACTATTGTGGAAAAAGCAAAATCCCTCAAGCGATCCATAGAAGCAGCCAAAACCTCCGGCGACTTTACAAACGCGTCTCAGCTTGCCCTCGAAATGCGGGACATTAAAAAACAGGCAGAACACCTCAGCGAGATATGTAAAAAGCGCGGAGAGATAGAAAAACGCTTTGAGCGTGCTGCTGAGAAACGTGCTGAGCGAGCGCAGTCAATAAGGGAAAAGCTTGAAAGAGATTAAAAAATACACTTATTTTTGTAGAACTCTTTTTGTTGTCTTGAAGTGCCTCTTAGCCACAAAATCCAGCACTTCTTCTTTATGCTTACTGACCAGTTCTTTAGCCGCTTCTTCGACATGAGTGGCACCCTTTGGCAAACTATAGCCGACTTCCATGGAAAGCTTTTTCAATGTCTTCAGGAATTCTGCCCTAGCCAGGACGGAAGCGGCGGCCACGGCCATATCGCTCTCGGCCCTTATTTTCTGCTGTATCTTCGCTTTCTTGCCGCGCTCAAAAAGTGCGTTCTTAAGAAATCTTTCGTCACCGAATTTGTCAGTTATGATAAAATCAATTTCGTTCTTTTCCAGAAGATTTTCTATGACTCTGGCGTGGCACCAGGCAAGAAGCGTGTTTAAGCTTTTGAATTTCTTGTAAAGCATATTGTACTTTTCCGGAGAAATCTTTACAATATCATGCTTGCATATACGCCTTATCTGTGTTGCAAGGCGTGTTACAGCAGAATCAGAAAGCTTTTTTGAATCTTTAACACCCATTTCTTCCAGCTTTTTCTTTTTTTCTTCATCCAGAAGAACACCGGCAACTACAAGATAGCCGAAATAATCGCCTTTTCCTGACTCATCAACGCCAATCCATTTCACTTAAAGCCACCTTCATAATATTTATACAACCAACATTATAAATGATATTATGGGAATGGTTGACTTTATTCTAAGAAGGAGTTCTGCTTACAAGCTCAGGAAAACCTATGACAGGCTCCGGGAAAGGGCAGACAAGGTACATAACATAAATCAACGTATAGAAATACTTCGCATGCTAGACCAGCTTGATCCTTCCATCGTTTCTTTTGAAGAGCACCAGATGTCGCATTATGAGAAAAAGAAGACAAAATATTTCATAGAATCCAACATGAGAAAAATAAAATTTTTGATGGAAGAAACCAAGAAGAAGTCCAAAAAAGGCATGGAAGGAAAATATCTTAAGGATGAGAATAGAAGTATTAAGTAAGCGTCAAGGTAGTTCTTTTGCCATTTCTTGCGCGGTGCGGTCGTAAATATGATGAAGCTGTTGATAGGTCGCTGTTCGCTGTGCAAAAAGATACGGCTAGTAGACAAATCAAAGGGCAGCAATATCTGCTTTGCGTGCAAACAGGTAAAGAAAAAGCCTTAGCGTCTTCTCCGTTTTAACTGTTCCCTGAAAGCTTTTACGGCAGGCGTCCAGGCTTCTATTTTTGTAAGTGTGGGTTCAAAAACTTCTACTGGCGTATCTTCGGTCATGGCCCTGTAAATTACACGAAGATCTTCGTCAGATAGCATGCCATTTGGCAAAGTGCGCATGTCGGCATCCAGATATTCAAGTAATCTGCGGTCTCTGGTTCCCAATATACGCTTTATTTCATCCAACAGAAGATGCATGTGGGAGTGTTTTCCTGATAGCTCTCTGAAAAGACGCCTCTCATCGCTGGTATAGGAAACATAATCATTTGCATCATAAACACCGAACTCTGATGCTTTTCGTTGTGCAGCTTCTACATACTTTTTTGCAGTCTTCTCGCGTCCTGCTCTTACAGCGCCGGGAAAACTTTTTTCGTTCTCTGCAACGACTAGAGATGTACCCAATCTTCTCTCCCGCTGACTACAGGCAGCATAAACAGCAGTAGCGTAGAGAGAATTGAAACCATTATCATTCCGCTGGCAGAAACTGAGTTCTCTTGTAGTGCAGGTAGCACAAATTCCTGACATGGTAACCCTTAATATATAGGCTTCCTCAACTTCAGGTGTCCGTTCTACGTCCGGGTCGTTTTTTCTAATTTCATGAAAATGTTCTAATTTATAACCGGCTCCTCTTACCTGGACATCAGCGTATATGCCGCTCACCAAAGGTTTAGAATGAGACGTTAACAGATGCAATATGCCACATTTATCCAGGTAACTCATTTCTATGACACCTAATTCTAACAACTTATTAATAATATCACTCAGTATAAAAAGTTTTCGTTTAACGTGTTTACTATGATATACTGGAAAAAACTCCTGTTAGCAGGCGCTGCAGTAACTATGCTATCCACGACTGCAGAGGCACAGGTAAGACAGCGAACGCCACAAGCCCAGCCTCAGACACAGAGGGCTGTACCAAGAACAGCATCTCCAAGACTTGCACCTCCGAATGAATGGGGTAGATTATCAAACGGAATAAGAGTAAATGACAGATCATTTTCACTCAATGTTGCTTATTTCAGCGGTTCGCCTTTTGGAATTAACGGACCGATTCCTTATTATCCGCTAGGTGGATATTATGTACCTGGTCGTATTATTGGTGATGTATGGTCCCCTATACCTTGTTTGCCACCCATGCTGACACAGTGGGATGCAATAGAAGCACAATGGTATAATGTTTATGGCTCAAGGTTCGGCCCGACCATTGGCGAACAAAGAGCCTTACGCTATAGCATGGCAGCTGGTGTTCCGTATGGACCTGGCATGATTGGTGCTATTCCCGATGGTTATTCACAACAGCAACATGTTGTGGAAAGTCCAGTAAATGAAGGCCTTGCAAGCGAAACCCAGGAACTAAGAGAATGGAAACGACAGCATGAGCTGGAGGATGCAAAACGAGAAGGCGAAACGAGCGGTTATCAAAGAGCTAGAGAAGAATTTGAAAAGCAACGTGTGCAACCAGCACAATCAGTTCAGCAACAGCCACAAGAACAGCCAAATGTTTTTTCAGATTATAGAGTTGAATATATAGAAATCTGCACCGAAGAACAGTATGATAATGTAGTTACTGGCTATACTAATTATGTGCTGAATCTTGCACGAAATAGAACCAGAGGCACAATAGATAAAGTGGCGCGTGACGGCGGATACGGACGACTTGAAATTAGAGATGAGAATGACAATTCACTAAACACAATAAAATATGACGAATTAATAAAACGTAAAGCGACAGCGCCGGAAATTATATCTTTCTTGAATAAAAGATTCCTTGAAAGAGGAATTGACCCGGATTATGTTGGGGCAAATGTAACATTTAGTTCTCGTTCATGCCGTCAGTAGCTAAGATAAAGGGCTTGGTGCAAGTGAAGCACTATTTTTACTAAAAGCAGAAGTTAGGGTTCGGCACGGGGTTATGTTGATTAGTTGTAAACCACTTTAGACACATGGTCTTCTTTGTAGATCTTTATCACGTTGTCAACGAACGTGTCTATCTTTGATTCGTGGGAAACCAGAATTATCTGCTTCAGGCCCAGCTCTGCTATGACATCCCTTATCCTGTCCAGCTGCTCGCTGCTGAACCCATCGGTCGGCTCGTCGAGAATCAGGATGTCGCGCGTTTTTATCGTGTCTATCATGCTGTTTATTACTTTATTAAGAGCAAGGCGGTACGCGAGCGCGACAGCCGTCTTTTCGCCGCCGGAAAGGTTTGTATATTCTGTTATGTACCCGTTCTGCTCTATGAGCGGTGAAAAATTCTCATCAACCCTGACGGAAAACTGCTCACCCATAAGTATGCTAAACCATTTCTGAAAGAATTCGTTGAAAACCTGCTGCAGGGCTGCCATTACATGCCTTTCTATTATGTCCATGAGCACTATGAAATAAACATCAAACCAATTAATGAGCTCGTTCAGATAAATTATCTTTTCCTTTGCTGTTCTTTTTTCCGCTATTTCCTTTTCCACTGATTTGAGGAAGCGGTCAATATCATACAGCTGCTGCTCGCAACGCGACTTTGACTTTTCTGTTTCGTTTCTCGAACGGTTTATGGAATTTATTTCATCCTGCACTGAGTTATAATTTTTTTCAAGCTCTTCCTCATTGCCTGCCTGTTTTGAAAGCGAAGCAATCTCGCTGCGGAGCGCTGTTATGTCAGCTGCCAGAGAGACGCTTTCTGCTTCCAGCTGGTTCTTTCTTGCTACGTACTCCTGCAAAAGCCTCTTTTCATGTTCTATTTTTTCAGCGTGTTGTAGCCGTTCTTTGAGAAGAATTATTTTTGCTGACGCAAATTCCATGTTTTTCTTCAGCTCCTCGCATATATGGTTCTTTTCTTCAAGGTGCTTGCGAAAATCTTTCGGGTCTGTCACGCGTTGATTGCAAAAACTGCATATACCGTTCTTCAGCACGCTTTCAAGACGCAACTGTTCGCTTAACACCACTGCGTGCTCGCTTACAGCTTTTTCCTTTGTCTGCTCAAAATTCCTTATTTCCTCGCGCAATGCAATAACATCCAATGTCTCAGAAACAGAAAGCGATGACATCTTGTCATCATTGTCTTTCAGGTCTTTCTCCAATCGTGGCAGGCGAGCTGATTTTATCTTTAATTCACTTTCAATCCCGGCCATTTTGCGCTTCAAAGCATAAACTTCATTCATTTTCTTTTTCAGTGATTCAAAGGTGGACTGTTTTTCGCTGATGATGGCGTCTATGGCTGAAAGTTCGATTACGTATTTGTCAAGAAGAACCATCAATCGTTCCTTTTCTGTTTCCCTTTCCTCCTTTTCGGCCATTTTCTGTTCAAGATCCCTCGCAAAAGCCTCGTTCTCGCGCTTCAAGCTGCGGAGTTCGGTTATGAAAAGCTTCGAGTTGTTTTTTATCTGGCCGTATTTGTCAACGGAAAATATCTTTCGTAAAGTTGCAAGCCGGGATTCAGCATCAAACAAAATATCTTTCATTTTTTCCTGGGGTGTGTAGACAGTATAACGAAACAGCGGCCGATTCTTCTTCAGCACTTCCTGGGGATAACCAAAAAGCTCGAGAATTCTTGACTTCAACTCCACAGGCATGAGTTCCTGCTCGTGGCCGTTTATTGATATTATTCCACTATCCTGGGTAACGGAAGTTTTTGAGCGCTTAAGAGTTCTCATTAAAACAATTTTATTACCTTCGACTTCAAAGGCGATCTCGACGCTTCCGTTGTTCTTTCCGTGCCTCAGCAGATCTGTTCCCTCTAACTCTCCTTTTCTCAAACCAAAGAAAGCAAAATCCATTGCGAGCAATATAGTTGATTTTCCGCAGCCAACATCGCCGGAAAGCAGTGTTGAGCCAGAAGGAAATTCTATTTTCTCATCCAGATAACTGCGTATATTTTCAAGATGAATTGATTTCAACAACATTTTTTTCACCTGTTACTATTGTGGAAGCCCTGGATGAGCCACTACCTATCCTTGAGCTTAATTACAGCTCCAGCAGCTTCTTTGCATTCTCCTTTATTTTTTCCTCGTAGGAGGCATTGGTTTCGTCCTCGCCCTTTTCTTCCTTTAGGACATTCATAAGGCCCATCAAAAGGTGTTCTATGTCCTTTTTCCCCGAGATCTGCATGCGGCCTGCGTGCTCTGCAATTATCTTCTTCTCCAGCTCGTCCAAGTTCGCAATATTTTCCACAGTCACTTCTTCCATTTCCCTGGAAGAAAGCTTGCTGATATTTTTTTTCATAATTATGGCGCCAAGATCTGCGACCTTTGATGAAATGAGCTTGAAATCGATATCAGAAGGCTTGCCGCTCTTCAATACGCCATGAAGTTTTACAAGAACAACGTTATTTTTAAGGCTGGATTCTCCAAGCGCATCAATAACACTATTCTCCACTTCGTTGGGTGTTTTATCTGTTGCATCGTTTTCAATCATGAGCGTGTCAAAGAGTTTTATGCTTCTCCAGCTTACATTTACATCTTTTCCTTTCTTCTCCACAATGTAGAACCCGCTGTCATAGTTTTCCAGCTCGTCAAAGCTAGTTGGAAAAAGTGGACCGGGAAAGGCAACCTTTCCCCTTATGGTTTCGTAAACTTTTTTTATGTGTATATGTCCGGTTGCGTAATAATCGAAATTTTCAGGCAGCAGCGAAACAGGAACATAGTTTGCTCCCATTATCGCGTTGTGTTCATCTATACCGCAGTGAAAAACAAATATCTTATCACCTTCTTCTTCAGGTATGTTGATTTTTTTGAAAGAATCAACCTCCAGAGAGCCTTTTCTGCCAAATATGCCTGTGATTTTTGTGCCTGTTTTTTTGTCTGTTGTAAATTTGAGTTTTATTTTTTCTCCGTCTTCCTCGTATTTTGCAACATCGATAACGAGTCCGGCGTTCTCGAAAACAGACAGCATGGTCTTGCCTGTGGGCGAATAATCATGGGAGCCTGCAATCAGGTAGACTGGAATAGCTGCTTCATGACATTTACGAAATACGGATGCTGCACGGCTCAGCACGTCAACGCCTGGCAATGAGGTGTCGAGAAGGTCTCCGGCAATAATTATAAAATCAACATCTTCTGCTATGCACTGGTCTATTGCTTTTTCGAAGGCGACCAGAGGCATATTCTTCATTTCCGGGTGGCTGGACCATGATCCAAGGTGGCAGTCGGCCATATGGGCGAATCTGAAAGACATGTAGTTAATAGCCAGAAAAAATACTTAAGAAGTAAGTCACATCTCTAATAGGATTATTCTATCTCTGAAATTTGTAATGTATAACCCACGGGATAAGGAGTAAAAGTGTCATAATAAGTATTTTACCAATACAGTAAGATATCAAAAAGAGGGTTTTTAAGACTAGGCTTATTGAATTTTTAAGCTTTTCTGATATGGTTATCATGGGTTATTAGTATGGCTATGAGAGAGGCTTACATTTTACTTTCTGACGATATTACAAACTCTAGACTACAACCAATAGGTGTTGGTGTTGTTTCTGAAGAAGAAGCAGATAAGTTCTTACAAAGACCAGAACTTTTTGGTAGAAAGCGTGCTTACGCGAAGGTACTATTTTTTGACACAGCAGAAGAAGCAGCTCGGTACAATTCATTCTACCCACAACAACTAGGAAAAAAAATCCGACGTCCATTAGAAAAAATGGATTACGTGGCCGAGTAATTAGAATTCATATGAAAGTCCCCTATCTATTAGTTAATGTATAACGAATCTGCCTTTAGTTCTGTTGCTAAAACGGACTCAAGAGCTCGTTTTTGTCTTAGTTACTCGTATGGTTTTTGAATACGGTTTTTCTATTGAAGTGAAATGCCTCAAAACTGCCCAAATATTCAAAATTCTGCGTTTCCGGCTGCTTTTTAAACTTCGTGGGTAACAGAAACCCTTAAAAAGCTTTCTATGTTAACCACTATGTGATGGTGACAAATTAATATACATTTGCACTGCGATTGTAATTCCAATGTAATTGAGCTTCTTTTGGAAAGAATCTCAATCAAGAAAAATGAAAGTTATGTTTACCCAATAACACAACATCACAGCAACTGAGCTTTTCTTTGAAAGAAAATCTCAATCAAAAGAAAAGCAAAGAAAACACCCACGCGGTGCAAACTAAGACAAGAACTTCGGCCAAAAGTGCAGCAAGTCCGCACAAAACCGAAGGCGCCTAGAGGCAAATCTCTGTCTTTGACATGCATAGCGTGAGCTGTATTCTGCTGCGATGTTTTGGAATTAGTTCGTCTTCTGCAGGTCCTGTGCGACTTGCGTTCGAGGTGACCATGTGGATAGTGTTCTCGGTCATAGCTGGCATGTTTCTCGCGCCAGCGTACGTTTTGACGAAGAAACTGTCGAACACCTATGAAAAAGGCTACGGCAGGTTCATCATGACCGCAGGCCTTGCATCGGCGCCGTTCGCCCTGCTCGGTCTTCTGTCCATCGGCAAACCATTTGGCTTGGTTGTCGTCTTGGGAGGCATGATATACGGCTACTCCATCTCGCTGTTCTACAGGAGCATGGGAATGCCAACTGTCAGCGCCTTTGTTGCTGCTACTGTAGTGCAACTCGTTCCTGCTGTCATTGCTATCATGGCGTGGCAGCTGCTTGACGAGCCTATGACTGCTTCCGAGCTGGCGGCCTTCGGCGTCATGATCCTCGGCTCGCTGATAACAGCCATCAGCAAGAGCAACATAAAGAGCTCGCTCAAGGGGCTTGCGTTGCTGTTGCTCTCCGTTGTACTAACGTCATCGTACAACGTGCTGCTGAAGTATGGAAGGAATGAGGGGGCACTGTCCGGTTGGGAACTCTTTACGCTTACGCGTCTGGGCATGTGCCTGACAGTCATCGGATTTTTCCTGACGTCCGGCCGCAGGAAGCTGATGAGTTTCTTCGAGCTTCGCAACAACACGAAGATGCTCTTCGTCGGCAACGAATGTATGTTCATGGCGTTCAACTGGCTGTTCGCACTGGCGGTCGCGATGCAGGTCAATAAGAATGTGGCGCTCGCAAGTGCGATCTACTTTTCGGCCAATCAGACGCTTCTCTTCCTGCATAGCGTTGCAAGGAAGAAGGACACCAACATCGTGCGCAAGTCTATCGGCGCTTCGCTCGCGCTGGCTGGTCTTGTGTACATCGCGCTGCACTGAACGGACTTGCGTCTTCGTCAACCCAGTAAGGAAGGAGACTCCCGTGATCCGCAACCTGCTGAACTCACTTCTCGGTGCCGTCGTCGCTACTGCGGTCGTCATGATTATCGCGTGGGTCCTGAAGCTCGCCCTGCCCCACAAGATCCACGTCTGGATCAAAGTCGTTGAGGTGATCCTCTTGGTGCTCATCTGGGCGCCGATCGTGCTCGACGTACTGCACAAGCTGATCAACCTGATTACGCTCTAACACGGCTTCGTCAACAAGGAGGCTTCGATGAAGTTGACAAAGTGATTGATAATCCACACAATTCCCATCGCGGCATTCAGTACTGCGATGTACTTCCGTGACGACTTCATCGTGGCGCTCAAAACATTTGACATCATGATGATTGTGGTGAGCGCGTACCTCGGCATGGTAATCGCAAGAAGCAGCCGAGCGAGATTTTTCTCAGGAATGGCCACCATGATGTTCGTTCCAATAGGTGGTCAGAGAAGCCTGATCGCTTGGACGATTATCGGCTGTGCTCTTCTCGGCGCTAGCTGCGTCCTCGAGATCCGGCTCGACAAGGAGAAACGTTCCTGACCGAGCTTCGTCAACTCGTCAACAGGGAGAAACGTCCATGGCATGGCTCGTCAACCTGCTCGTCGCGTTCTTCAGACTCATGCGCTACTCGATTCCCATCGTCGCGGGGTTCATCGTGATCGTGCTCGTTTCCAACTGGATGGGACCGACCGTCGCTCACGCGTACCTTGGCGACTTCGCAACGCTGCTGGTTGCTGGCGTGCTCGGTGTCGCTGCTGGCACATTCCTTGCAGGCTTCTGCGGGAGGTTGTGATGAACCCGATCATCCTCGCATGCATCGCGTCGTTGCTCCTCGGACTCTCGATGGTTCCGTGGAGCTACACTTTGCGTGCGATGTCGGGCGGGCTGTTCTTCATCGGGATTGGCACTGCCTTTGTCTTCGCAGGCATCGCCCAGCTGAGGTCGCCCGTCGTCTACACAAAGAACACGATTATCACCGGACTTTTGGCCATCGTGTTCTACATTGCAGGCATGACAATAATGAACTTCATGTATGCGAGAGCGCGGCCTGAACATCTGCCGGCAATCGCTGCGATCCTTGCGGCGTTTGCTATTCCGGCTATCATCGTCAACGCGATCGTGTCGCGCATGATGCCGTCAGCAATCGAGATGATTCTCGTGGTCATCGTGACTGCGGGCTGTGTTGGTCTTGGACTCGTTGGGAAACAGTAGGAGAGCATATGCGCAAATCCATGGCAGGAATCTTAGTGCTCTTCGTGAAGCTCGGGCCCAAATTCGTAAGCTTCCTGATGAAGCTGCTCAAGGGCGTCAAGGTGACCAAGACCGGACTCGCCGGCGCTTCGATGGCAAGCTACGCCTACATGTTCACGTGGGAGTTCGCCGCGATGATAATGCTCATGCTCTTCGTGCATGAGAGCGGACACATCTGGGCCATGAAGAGATGCGGCATCAAGACAAAAGGCATCTACTTCATCCCGTTCGTGGGTGGAGCTGCCGTCGCCGAAGAAGCGTTCCCGTCGCGCGGCGCCGAGACATACATCGCGATCATGGGGCCAATCTGGGGAGGCCTGCTCGCAGCTGTCAGCATGCTCGTGTACTATGAGACGCAAAATCCGATGTTCGCTGCAGCGGCTGCGTGGATGGCGATGATCAACGTGTTCAACCTGATTCCCATCAATCCACTTGATGGTGGACGCATCCTGAAATCCATCGCGTTCTCGATTGACAGGAGATTCGGACTCGTGTTCATGCTGATGGGTTTGATTGCATCGCTCTACGCTACGATCTATTTTCGTGCGGGTTTGTTCGTGCTTCTCGTGGTCATTGGCTTCGTCGAACTCCTTTGGGAGTATGGGAGATACAAGCGTTCGTTCGACGGCCAACTTGCCTACGACGAGGAACTATGCAGAATCGTACAGAGAGATGTCAAGTACCCGCCGCGCATGAGCACTGCGACGACTACAACCTCTGTGATTGCCTACATGGGCACTGCGGCAGCCCTGTGGTTCATGATGTCAGCAATGAACCACGTGCCCGGTGCTGCAGAAGCGATGAAGATACTGACACATTGAAAGGACAACGCCAATGCTGAAGAGTTTTGCTCTCGTCATCGTCATGGCAGCCATCAGCGCGCTGGTTGGTTTCGCGATCGGGAAGGTTACCAACACGCCCAACATGATTCCCATCTACGGGCCTGTGATCTTCGCAGCCGTCTACTACCTGACCGTCATGCTGCCGGAACAGCGGCGGAGAAAAAGGAATCTGGAGCGGATCATCGAACTTCTTGACGACGAGACCATCAAGAAGTAGGTGTTAGAACAACTCAGTAACTAGCAGAAAGGGACACAACCATGCTCTTCGTGATCATCATCACAGCCGGATTGGCGCTTGAACTCGCCATCGGCAAAACTATGAGCGGCCACTTGATCGCGGCTGGTATCTGGATCGTCGCGATGGTCATCAACCTCAGCTTGACACGTCGCAAGCCCAAGCCGCTATCACGGGAAGAGAGGAAGGCATTTGAGGCGCGTGCCTTCCAGACGGATTTTCGTGAGATCAACAACATCGCATATCTCGCGGGAGTCGACATCGGCATCAACTTTGTTGAGAGCCTGACGCTAACGCCGTTCAAGAAGCTCGCTGCCAGGCTCTACACGCGGCGCTTCTTCCACCGCAATCCGGAAGCGAAGAAGAACATCGTGCTGATGGTGATCGTGATGCCCAACAAGGTCACACACATCCGCGGCGGCGCGAATGTCAACGCGATGAAGCTGGCTGACGGCACGACACTCAAGCACCGCATGGCGCTGCTTTCGAAGACCGCGAACAGGACTGCGCATCATGATGTGGCGGCGTTCGGATCGGTATTCACCACGCTCTGTCGCGACATCGAAGACGCGCACAATGTGAAGACAGGCGTCCGGACGAACGTCATCAGCGACATGATCCAACAGAGGATTGCAGCACTCGTCGGCAGCAAGGGCGCGACAGCTCTGGTGGATGAAGACAGCATGCCGGGCGAAGCTGGCTCTCTGCGTGAGGACATTGAAGGCTCTGAGTGACATCACCGCGAAGAAGTAGGCGCGCTGCACTGGCACTCGAGTTCGCAACACGGCACGTGGGCTCGAGTGCCAAATGAAGTACATCTGTCAGGAAAGGAGACTGTTGTGAAGGGACGATTTGGGTTCGTGACAACGATTGTGCTGTTCGCGATCGCTCTCGCCGCCGCAATCATGGGCGGCGTCGGCAACTACGCCTACTATATCAACAAGTTGGGCATCGTGCGTCCCATCGTCAGCGACACGTTCATCATCTTCTCGTTCATGATGTTCTGTCGTTCTGCTTATCTGGTAATGACTTTCATGACAACAGAGACAGGATCTGCTGTTGCGGCGAGCATATTTGCGTTGTTCGCCTTCATCGCAGCAGTGGCGACAACACCCTACTCGCTGAATATCGGACTTCTGTTCTGCGCCGCCGGCCTGATGCTGTTTGCATTGGCTTGGAGGAGTGAGCACAAGATTCCTCAAGCCAGCGCAGAGGCAAAAGATGGCGTGACGAATGACGCACCAACCTCAGCGACCAACGCTGGTCACACTGCGGTGCCGGACGACGACAAGATCGTCGCACCGTATGAGGAACTGACCAACAAGCCAACCGACACGGACAGGATCCTGCGGGACTACGGTGCCGCTCTCAACGTCATCCGGTTCTGCATGCATTGCGGCCGACGCACAACGCCTCGCCACAGTCAGTTCGGCGAGTTCTGTGGCGAGTGCGGCAACAAGTACTAGTCACATCATCAACGCCTCTGCGCAATTCATACTGTTTTCATAAAGCAGAGGCCCGCACTCATACAGTTCATCCAGAGGCCTGGCTGGCAGTTCGTCTTTTATCCAGCCATCTGGGCTTCTCCACAATAATTCGTCAACTCTGATCGGAGGTCACCGTGCTTACCTACGCGGTTCTCGTCATCGTCGCGTTCGCTTTCTGGGCGATCAGTGAGGTTCCCAAGCCTCGCATGAGCAAACCCAGAAGGAAACTCCTCAATGCTGTGTTGAAGACGATCGCGCTGATCGCCACGTACACGGCTCTCGTCGAGCTGTTTCGGGGCAACATGAACAACGGATGGGTCGTGACATTTACATTCGCGACGTTTGCCGCATTCGCAACGACGCTGTCGGCGCGAATGTTCAATGTTACCGCTCGCGACAAGGCTACACGACTTGTCAGCAATGTAGCGCTTGTGGTGATTCTCGTCTCGGTCGTGCCGGCCATGGTGCACCTCTTCAAGACAGCGACAGCGGCTCAGCTGAACGCGTTTGTGATCCCATGTATGGCGTGGACCATCGCTGACGAGACTCTCAGAGCGTGGAGAGCAGAAGACCCCCGCCAGAAGACGAGGCACATGATGTTCGTCATCGGTTTTCTCATCGTTCTCGTTCTGTACGTTGCCGGCATCGTGATGAGGGCACTGTACTAACCAGAGAGGAGATCACCATGTCCAACCCCAACATTGTTCTGCTGAGCTTCACAGCGATCTTCGGAGTGCTCGCGGCGATATTCACCTACGTCGCAGTGCTCACCAAGAAATTCCCGAAGGAACAGCGACACGGCGCAATCATGACCTCGCTGGGCATCGCGCTCGCGTGCATGCTCATCGGCGGACTGCTCTTCGGGCTCGCAACAGGGACGTTCACAATACTGTTTGCCGAGGTGTCCGCCCTCTTCATCGTCTTGATGGTCAGAAGAGGACAGAAAGACTTCGACGTCATCGCCATCTTCTACGCTGGGATCGCGACGGTGTTCGGAGTGCTCGCTGGCATGAGCATCTTCTGGTGAGGTGAACCATGTGGATACTTCTAGCGCTCGCCGGGCTTCTGCTCTTGATGGTCGCCTCGACCGTCAGGCAACTCGCAACCAGTAACGTGGGCCGCGTCGGCGCCCGTGTACTGTACGTCCTCATGTGGGCGTGCTTCATCGGCGCGGGTATTGACATCGTCCGCGTCTACAAATTGTACGCGCCGCTGCTTGTCGTGTGCAGCGTGCTGCTGTTCTGCACTGCATGGTGGCTGTTGAAACCTGAGCAGCTCCAGCGCATCGTCGGAGATCGCACAATGGTGTTGTCGGTGATAGGCTGCCTCGTGGCCGGAGTTAGCCTGTTCTTCGCGGCGTTCGCGGAATTCATGAAGTGGGTCATGATGAGAAGCAGAATCCCGTTGATTCTGCTCGTCGCATTGCTGACGTCGGCGTGCACCGGCGGCGATGACACTCCCCTCTGGGTACTGCTGTTGTTCATTGGCGCGGGCGGCGGACTGCTTGTATGGCTGCGCCGCTACTCGGAGGTTTCGGCGAAAAGCGTGCCTCTGATAAGTGAAGAGGCTGAAGACGTGTTCATCTGCGACGGCTGCGAAGAGGAAGTCGACGAACTGACAACGTGCGCAAAGGAATGCGGCATCGAGTACTGCAGCAGATGCGCAGGTCACATGCTCAACGACGCCGGCCTCTGTGCCGACTGCGGAGACGAAGAAGTCCTCGCATGTAGCGACTGTGGGGGTGACACCATCGCGTCGAAACTTGTCGGCGGACTCTGCTCTGAGTGCCGTTGACATCATTACCAGAAGGGACAAAGGTCATGAGAATCAGAACACTGTTCACGCTCGTCCTCGCGTTGTTCATGTCGTCAGTTGCATGCACTTCCAAGGCGCCGGAGCAGAAGCCTGAAACGAAAACCGTCGCGCCAATCAACACACCGCAGCCACAATCCAAGGACGCGCTGGATATTGCCGCGTCGCAAGCAGAGATCAAGGCATCTGCGATGAAGGAAATCAAGGCGAACGCGGTGAAGGGGTTCAATGAAGCATTCCAGAAGCACAACGATTGGACTGCTGCGCTGCGCGGATCGACCGACGACAAGGTCTGCGAGCTTCGCAACGAGTTTTATCGCATCAACGGCGTCATGGGATACTTCCAAGGCCGGTACACGACCGTCCTTGAGTGGAGTGATGTCGCTATCGAAGAAGGCGCTGCGCGGAAGCGGCACATTGCCACGGCGCTCGAATATGCGAAGTCGCTGAACAGCTTGCTTTCGAAACCCCATAGCCAGCGGCTGCTCATGGGAAGCTGCGGCAGCGGCGAAGGTTCACTCGGGTTCTCAGAAGGTAACAACCTGATGAACGAGCTCGAGATTGCTCTCAAGGCAGTAGGTCGCATGCCAGAGGACATCGGCACGTCCACGGAGCAACTGCGCACAGCACTGCTGGACGACTACAAGGCGCGCATCGCGAAGGCACGTGAAGAGCTTGTGAAGGTCAAGGCCAGCGCAGACGAGTTGGATTTGGCCCAGACCATCTTCGCACGCCTCGTGTGGGAGGCGGAGCGCGAGTGGAACTTCTCCCAGCAGCAGCTCGGAATCACTGCTGAGGAACAGAAGTTTGTTGAAGACAATATCCGCGGGTGAAGGAGGTGAGTCGTGAGACACTTGGACGATGTGCTTCATCGCACGAACAAGTTTCTCTTCCAGGGCGGGCGGCTTGCGAGGAGATTGTACGCGATTAGTCGCAGAGAGAAGAACTACATCTGCCTCGAGAACATCCCGCATTGGCTGGGCGACATGGACACGATGCGCGTGCTCGTGAACTGGCTGCGGAAGCACGCGTAAGATCCAGCAGGAACTGGTCGTCGACGCGGCAGCAGCTCGGCCTGCCCGCGATCACTGAAATCGGACTGTGAAGAAGTAGTCGCTGGGAACTGCGCGGGCATGTAGACGCAGGCAATTGAGAAGTAGAGTCCGCCTGCTTCTCTTCGGAGGTACTCAATGGGACGTGGTAGTATCGCAAGTCAGCGAGGGAAGCGGAAGGACAAACGGAGCAAGAAGCACAAGGCGCTCACGCGTGACCGCAAAGCCAAGGGCAAGGCGAAACTCCGCCGCAAGTCCCTCAAGAAGCGCTAGCAACAAGAAGGGGCGATCCCAGCCGTCTTTTCGACGACAATCACAAGCCCCCAATTCGTCAACTTAGTCAACGAGGAGAACTTTCATGCTGTTTTTCCTGCTCGCGTTGGTTACCGCAGTCGTTGGTGTCGTTCCTCTGCTGCTTGGGAAGAAGTTCTCGGCCGCAGGAATCACAGGAGTCGTATACCTCCTGCTCAGTTGGTGGATCTACTACTATGCTGTTCCGTCGCTCGTCTGGCCGGTGTTCGGCGGAATCGGCATCCTGACGGTCGTCTTTGCTGTCATCAGTGCTATCATCGTATCGGCGATGGAAAGCGACTATGACGGCAACAACGGCCTGATCTTTCTCTCCTGGGTCGTGCCTGGGTTCGGCATCTTGGCCATTTGCTTGAGTTGCATCGCTGGCTGCTCGTTTCTCCGAACCAATGAGTACGCCAACCTGATCGGCCCTGTCGAGCAGCGTGAGTGGACCAAAGATGTCCAGCCCAAGGACCCGGCGCATGTTCGTCTTGTTCCGCCAGAGCTCGCATTTTACCTCGCAACGAAGCAACTCGGCGAAGCGCAGGGCGCGGTGGGCAGCCAGTTCGAAGTCATTGAGACCGAGATGACGCTCCAGATGGTGAAGAACGAACTCTGGTACGTCGCGCCGCTTGAGTACCGTGGCTATGCGGCATGGACTTCGGCTCAGGGATCCCCTGGATACGTCATGGTCCATGGCGAGGATCCGAAACGCCAGGTGATTGTTCATACCGGAGAACAATTCAAGTACATGCCAAGCGCATGGTTCAGCGAAATGCTCGACCGATACATCTGGACTGCCGGTTATTACGACAAAGGCCTGAGCGACTACACGTTCGAGCTCGATGACGACCTCAAGCCATTCTGGACGGTGACCATCTTCAGGCCAACCATCATGTGGTGGGGCCGTAAGGCAACCGGCGTACTCGTCGTTGATCCAGTCACAGGTCAATCGAATTTCCATCCACTTGGGAATGTACCCACATGGATCGATCGTGTGATTCCTAACGAGATGGTGAAGAGCTGGATCAAGTACAACGGCTTGTTCTCGAAGAGCTGGTGGAACAGCGTCTGGGCACACGAGAACGTCATCATGCCCGAGAATCCGTCAATCGTCTACGGCTCTGATGGACAGCCTCTCTGGACCACCTGCGTCACGTCGTCGAACGGAAACGACAAATCCATGGTGGGCGTCTACTACACCAGCGCCCACACAGGAAAAACTGTCCGCTATCACGCAATCGGCGGCACTGAAGAAGCTGTTCTCGAGCTGGTCAACAACAAGGTCGCCTACCGCAAGCTCCACGGTTCGAGCCCGGTCCTCTACAACATCTACGGTGTCATGACCAGCATCGTTCCTATTCTCGGCGAGAGCCACACCTTCCAGGGCGTTGCTTTCGTTGACGTGGCCAACATGCAAGTTGCTGTTGGTGACACGCTGGACGACACATTCACGGAGTACCAGAAGATCATCACGACGTCTGCGCAGTCTATCGCGCCCGAAGCGCAGAATGCTGCGAAGACGTTCAGCGGCACAGTCGACCGGGTGAAGGGCGAGGCGAAGACCTACTTCATCCACATCAAGGACGTGCCGCGAATCTTCAGGGCAGCTGAGAGCTTGTCGCCGAAGCTTGTCCTGACTCAGATAGGCGACGAGGTCGTCCTCCGCTTCATCGAATCCAACGAGGACGTGATCACTATCATCGGGTTCGATAATGTCTCACTGCCTCTCGACGCGTCCAAGACGCAGGAAGAGCTGCGCCAGCGTGTTCAGCAGAGGCGTAGTGAAGAAGCGTCGCAGACGGACATAAGGCAACTGCGCGGCGAGCTCCAGAACATGAGCGATGAGCAACTGCGTAAGCTCCTGGAAGCGAGCAAGAAGCAGAAGTAGCTCTCACGTGCCCCCAAACGGTCAACAAGTACTCAATGGTCAAGTCAAGCCCCCAATTCGTCAACAACGAACATCATAGAGGTGATCATGACAGAGTCGCTAACAAACTCAAGGCTAGTTCGTGGGCCGACACAAATCACGAAGGTGGAGCAGCTCGTGCAGAGCATGTTCTACCGATTCTACCTGACAGCAGGCACTATGCTCTTCGAGCTGCTGTCCATCGCCGCGGACAAAGGAAACGTGAAGGTCCGCAGCGTCGCGACGAAAGGAACTGTTGAGATTGCCGGCCCGGATATTGACACGTCCATGCTCGGTATCGTGCCGGTGAAATCGATGGGACACGATGCGTGGTTCCCGCATTGGCTCGAGCCGGCGCTGGACGCGTACATCAGCGCTATTGTCGCGGCTCGCATCCAGCCACCGTTCATCAACACATTCGTCGGCGGTGTGCTTGAGAACTTCGGCGACTCGTACGTACAGGCGGACATCAAGGCGATCGACGTCTTATATAGAAAGATCACCTGCGATAAACACCGCATGTGGGCGCCGGAGATGAACAGGTGGTTCCCGATGGAAGGCCAGCAGCCTGAACTCGTGTTCACTGACGTGTTTATCTACCCGGATGGCCGCGTCGCCGCGAAGGTTGACAACTTCTGGGTTACCCTCAACCCGAAGAGGTGAACCATGGACCTGATCAACCCGCGGCCGAATATTTCGATGGAGAATGTCCATCTGTTCGGCATATACACAACGCACGTCGAGAAGCTGAGTTCGGACAGGCAATCGCTGTTCGGGGCATTCATGACCATTCATCTGGTCCTGCTGCCTGCCCAGGCTGCGATCGTCGGCAAGGAAAGTCCGATCGTAAGCGAACTCTATTCGGTGCTCGTCGGCATGCTGGGGATCTTCATCTGCGTCGTCTCGTACCGCCGCATCAAGTCGATCTTCACGCGCATTGACGAGGGCTACAAGCTGATCCGGGAGATCGAGAACGAATTTCCCTTTCGTTTCTTCACGGTCCTCGGCCTCAAGCTGAGGTTCGTGGAGGAGGGCGGGGAACAGAAAGGCTCGCTCCTGCACCGGACAGAACTTGTGGTTCACTGGGTGTTTGGCTGCATCTATGCCAGCTTGCCATTCATCCACTCGTACATCGGCGACGTCATCTCGCTCTTCAAGTGAATCCTCCCACGGCTAAAGCAGTGGGCGTCTCCTTTCGTTTCTTTTTGCACAGGAAACGAAAGTGAAAGGAGGTGTAAGTTGCGAGGACCGCCGTATCGTGCAGTCGTTCAGGAACTGAGCAAAGGCCACCACGGAGCTTACGCGGTGGCAACCTGCGAACTCGGTTACGTGACATTTTCCCTCAAGAAAGGGGTGTGGAAAGAGAGGGGCAGTGTCAAGTGCGGATCGGTCGTGATCATTGACGATGTGCGGCTGACGACAAAAGGATGGAGGGCGTACAGCGCCCGATTTGTCCGCCCCAAAGACGAGCCGCAAACAGAAACAGCAGTGAGCAATGAGGAGCATGACAATGCCAGCACAGGTTCAGGACAGAACAGTCGACCAGATTCTGAAAGACATCATGGGTGAGACCGAGACGTCGCGCAGCGCGCTCGAACAACGATCGCGAAGGGCTGGCGAAATCACTCGCCAGATCGAGACGCTCACAGGCGACGTTGACACGGCGTTGAACGTTGCGGACGAGCGGCGCAAGGTCGCCCTGCTCAAGGTGCTCGAGGCACAACTCCAGGACCTGCACGCGGAAGACGACCAGAACCAGCAGGACATCGCGCAGGCGATCTGGGGGCTCGACGCGCAACTGAGCAAGCTCAGCAGCGACTACAAGTCGCTGAACAAGTGGAACGCGGAGGAACAAGCGATTGCCGACGAAGCGCAGCAAGCGCTGGACGACGCGAAGCAGGACCTGACGAAGGCGCAGGCCGCGTGGTTCTTCCGAAACCGACGCGTGGCGAAAGCACAGGCACGCACCGATAAGTCCGATCATGACCTGCAGAGCGCCAAGAACAGGGCAGAGGCCATGCGGGGGCAGCGTCTCCGGGAGGCAACCATTGACGAATCCCTTCAGCAGATTCGGTTGCAGGCAGACCAGACGGTTCATATCATGGTCACGATGCGGGAGGTTGTCAGGAAGCGGCTTGATACGGTGCGCGTGACCAAGACCAAGCTCCTCGAGAGCAAGCGGCAGATGGCGGTCGATATCAAGAAGCTCGACGGCGTCATCGACCAGAAGAGGGATGAGCTTCAACAAGCGCAAGAGAGGCTCGTCGCGCTGGAGAACGGCACGCCGGAATACGTGGCTGCCGAGCAGAAGCTTTCCGGTCTGAAGGCCGATGCCGAGGAGCTGAACGGCGCGCGCAACGCTGCCCTGGCGAAGTACCAGAGTCATGAGAACTTCGCAGCGCAGCTCGAGATTCACGAGCAATCGCAGATCAAGCTGCGCGACAACCTTCTCATGTGGATCACCTCGCTGAAGAGCGACACTGACGGCCGTATCGTCACGTTTGAGTCGTGGCTCGATGCCATGAAGGCGTCGGCAGTCCAGGAAGGCGCCAAGAACATCGATGATGTCGGCGCTGAAATCGATCAGCGCGGCGTCGAGAGCATGGCGATGATCGGAGCGGCGTCGGACCGCGCCCGCGTGGAACACTTCGAGGATTTTCCGAAGCGCATCAAGGCCATTCACGCGGTGTCGGTCGCCCAGGTCAAGGCGATGCTGGCAACGGATGCCCGCATGAGACAGGTCTACGAGGACTACAAGAGACGCTGGGGGATCAACCCGCTCGAGACCTCGTTCCTCCAGAACGGATCAGACAAGCCTGTGTAATCGCAGCATCGGCCGCGGAGGGGATATAAATTTTTTCCCTCCGCGGTTGGGGAGCAAACCATGAATGACACCATCGGGGTCAATCCAGGCGACTTTGCCGTGCTTGATGACGGCGTATACACGATGTACTTCAGGACGCTCCTGAATGCATTCAAGCGACTGCTGCTTGTGCAGGATGCCAGCGAGGACACCCAGGAAGCACAGACGGTCAAGAGCTTTGTCTCCAGGCTGCTGTTCACCATCGAGGCGCTGAGGATGAAGTTCACGTACAGTCCTGTCCATAACCGCGACATGTGGATTGACTTGAGCACGTCTGGCTTCCCGAACAGGGAGGTAATCGCGTCGCTCGAGACCGACCTGCGAACGCGGGAGGAAAGGTTGCAAAGACTGCTACCAGGCCAGTTGCTCAGGGCAAAGGTGCTGGATCACATGTTCGCACAGCACGAGGAACCCGGCGAACTGCTCTGGCAGCTGGCCGACCGGACGTATTTCGAGATGATTGACCAGGACAAGCTTTTCCTGGCCTTCACGCCCGGCGAACTCGTTAGGAGGAGGAAGTCTAGGGAGTCCGGCTGTGTGCGCCAGTACTCCTATTCGTGGGGGTGCTACGACTTCAGCACCAACCGTCCGTACGTTCATGTGATGTATTTCGACCAGGACACCGAGGACGAACCACTGGAAAGGGACAACGCAGCCCTCATCCAGTTCCTGCACGTGGTCAAGTCAGCAGGGTCCAGAGCGTCTGAAATCGGGAACATCGCACTGGTCATTGACGACGCGCTCACGCACATCCACCCGAAAACACTGAAGCGCGTCTGCATCGGACCGCTATATTCGCCGCTCCTGATCAGAGGACGCACTGAATTCAGCGACGAATGCGAGGCAGCTGCCTGTGCGCTGCTTGCCAAGTACGAGAAACAGCCTGATGACTCTGTGCTCTTCTTCACTGACGAGATCGTGTTCTCCCGGCAACAGAGGCATGTGAGGACACTCTTCGGCAAGAGGGTCAGGGAAATCTTCGACATCGACAACACCGGCAGCATCGCACAGGAACGCCGGGCATCACTCGTTCACAGAAGCGTGATCATGCCTCACGTCATCGCCCAGCACATCCAGAGCGAGGAGGGCACTGGACTGGACCTGAAAGATGTGAGGGTCGTAACCTACGACGAGAAAGGTGACGTGCATGGAACGTAGCGCAGAAGCGATCCCAATCAAGGACGAGCAGTTGTCCGCGCTTGACGACCGCGCTACTGCCTTCCTGAAGCAGGTGAGGTACGTCCCAAAGGCGACTGTCGAGGGAGACGCTGCGCCAGGCACATTGGAGTGGCGCAGAAGTCCTGTTGCTGACATCCCGCAGGAAAGAGAGGTCAGCCTCTTCAAGCTCGCTTACGCCCTGAATCCGAAGAAGATACTGTTGCCTGACAAGGCCAACCACGTCCTGCAGGCGATCTGGCAAGGTATCCGGATCGGTGCTCATTTGTCAGCTCTCTACACCCAAGCATCGGGCCTGAACATCCTGATGGGCAGGAACGAACGCCGGGAACTGGAGGGTTCGGACAAGGTGGAGTTCAGGGACAAGAACACCACGGCAGCGGCGATCTCAATATTTGCCGCTGCGTACTACGTGTCGTGGGAGCTTTCTCGCGTTGACGGAGAGAGCAAGATTGACATCGACGGCGTGCCGGAGATCAATCTGCAAAGCCCGGTCGAGGCGATGAACTGCATCCTCTACTACTACGGAACCTACCTTGGCAGGCCGAGCCTCATTCAGACGCCTGACGACATTGTTCGAATGACACAGTTGTACTTCCGCGCGGTCATCGACAAGGTCATTGGCGTGCAGGATTCGCTGAAATATACCGAGCCTTTCACATCGAGAACCTACAAGCTCGAGAAGGGTGAGTTCAGCGTGAACGGGTTCCGCGCTGAGATCGGCCTGGCGGCAGCTGTCACGACCTTCAACGAGGTGAGACTCGATGAGATCGTGGGGAACCGCGAAGCCAAGCGGCAAGCCAAACTGATTGCGCAGCGGCTTGTCTGTTTTGACTTCAAGACAAGACTGAATCCGTTCATGGAGCTCGGCGGCCTGCCGAAGCTCCGCATGGGCTCAGGTCCTCCCGGAACCGGGAAGACCATGCTCATATCAGCGACTGCCACGCTGCTGAAGCAGTATTGCGAGCGGCTCGGGTATCCGTTCGCGTTTTGCCCGCTTCCGGATACAATCATCTCGACGTTCCAGGGCGGGTCTGCGATCAATGGCACGGACTGGTTCAGGCTGTTCGAGGACCCAACGAGAATCCTGTACGGGTCAATTGACGACGCTGAGGTGGTTCTGGAGGACCGCACAAGGCCGAATGTCTCGGCAGGTGTGCGCGAGTTCATCGGCGTTTTCCTCCGCCGCACTGAAGGGGCGTATGCTCCCAATCGCGGAAACTACCTGATCGACGTCTACACAAACATCCCTGACCAGTTCGACAGAGCAGTGCTCTCACGCATTGTGTACCGCTTCCTCATCGCCGGCGCGACGAACCGGACGGACTTCACAGACCAGGACCACACCTGGTGGAAGAAGTATGACAAGTACCGCCGCGGTTTCGTCAACATGGCCGACCCCAAAGGTCATGTGTACATGGCTAACCAGCGCCTGCTGGCCAGCCTATCAGAAGCGAAGAAGCACTACAACGAGCCGAGGAACGAGAAGCTTGCCGTCATCTTCAGGCGGACACTCAAGCAGTCAGACCCCACCAACCACGCGTTCTTCGGCATGCTCTTCGAAGCTGTCCAGCAGGAATTCCCGTTCTTCACGAGCCGGGATGTGCGCAACATCCAGATGATTGTGGACGGGCGTGTCCTTGACTTCGAGCTCCCTGAGGAATGGCTCGACCATCCGGACCAGTTCTACCACAGGGACTACGAGGCAAAGAAGGCGATGCTCGTCGAGCTCATGCTCGGCAACATGAAAGGGCTGTCGTTTGCCGAGGTGCGGCTGCAGGAAGCTGTGTCGTACCTGGACGAGATGGTCAGGATCATGGACGCTGGCCACGAGCGCGAAGTCGACGAGCTTGTCCAGCGCGCCATCCGTGCAATGGAAGCTGAGGCGCGCGTGAAAACCATGGAAAAGGAAGGAAGGCTCGACTACATCAAGGGGGTAGACAAATGAAAGACCTCCTTGTGAAAAAAGGCATGCACGGAGCCGGACTGATCACAGTCGACACATTCGTGCTTGTTGACCGCTATAACAACTGTCTGGAACAGCTGGGCATCGAGAGGACATGCCTTACCAGTTTCCGGGTGGACGGAATCGGATGGAGCCCGGAGATCGCCACGGAAAAAGGTAATGTGTACTACCTGTCTCACGGCTGCGCCAATCAGTACGGTGTTCTGATCTCGCCGGACCAGAGAAGAAAACCCATTTATTCGCCTTTCAACTCGTTTGACAGGCGCATGATGGAGGCGCTTTTCTCCGCGTTCGAGAAGGAGATTGCGGACATCACCACAACCCACGGCATTGCGCTGGCCATAGACCAGGGCCTCAGCGACCTTGCCAGTCCTCGGGATCTCCTGCTGATCGACCACGTGATCGTGCGCGCCTCTATCGGGAACCTCATGGAAACTGCACGAAGCCAGAGACAATTGGCTGAAAGGTTCATGAACGAGCCGCTTGCGTGGTTCGACGACGGGCTGAGGAAGTCGATTATCGAAAACGTGAACCAGAACGGCGACCTGCGCCGGCGAAAGCTGGAAATTCCGGAGATGCAGTTCAACGATCTACGGAGCTTCTACACCGAGGCATTCGGCGGCGTGTTCGTCATCCGGACTGAAGAGGGGAAAGACGACCTGCTCATAGTGGAGGACAACTCATTTCTTGAGGGCCAGGGAAAGAAGACCCCGAGAAACATCTTCTGGCTGCATGATCCCAAGCTGGTTGACAGCCTGTTCGACGGCATCGTTGACATCGACTTCAGTTGGCTTGCCCAGCATCCAGAAGAAATCGATCGCAGGCTTGAATGCGTTGCTGCCGACGTCATTTGCTCGGATAACCAGGCGATCGATTACGTCAGTCTCACGGCAGCCCAGCGAAAGAGGCTGCTAATGTCGGCTAAAAAGATGCCGGCATCGTACTCGGAAGTGGAACGCCTGCGCAAGATGCTGGAGAGGCGCACCTATCCGGAAAGGAGTGACCTGTCAACTGAGGCGCAGCTGTTGCTGCTTCACCCGAATGCGGAACTTCCGGAGTGGTACAGGAAGGTGGTGTGGCAGCTCATCAGCAGGATCAATCCGCACAACCCGTTGTGGTTCTACATCACGGACAAGAACCGTTTCTTCACTGAGTTCGAAAACTGGCCTGCCTCGAAACAGGCCTGGGTAATCAATCACATTGCCGGCCGCTACAGGCCGCGCATGAACAGGGGGTAGCAGCATGTTCCTCGAGTACTTCGCGTCCAGCTTTATCGCGCTCGTGATCATCGGCGCGATCCTCCACGTCGTCGACATGAACTGGGGCGTCGCTTTCAAGCGTATGCTCTGGAACATGACACACAGCAAGCGCGACAAGATGCCCAAAGACCGCGAGTGCGGGTTCATCTTCAACCGCCTGGCGAAGGCGCGCGCAAGGGCGGCCGTTGTCGTGGCGATCGTCGCGACGTTCGTCGGTACATGGTACGGGCACGCCAACCCGCTGCTTGAGGTTCTGAGCATCATACCAGCGACAGTGGCGCTGGTGATCGGCTTCTACCTCGGCCAGCCGTTGGCCAGATTGCTCGGGATGACCGAAACGGTGCTCGAACGCGTCGAGGGTGTTGAGAAGCGGGTGGCCAAGGGCGAGACCACATGGAAATCGGAGGCAACCACAGCGGCGCGCGGCGCAGGCGAACGCCTTCGCGAACGGGTCGCTGGTATTGACACTCCTCCAGACGCGGCTCCACTGACTGTTCCCACGAGTCCCACGGCAACGAAGGAGCCGCCGCCGGCAGAGAAGCCGAAGCCTGTTGAACCCGATCCAGCCGATGCCATCAGGAAGTTCACAGGGAGGAACTGATGCCACAGGAACCAGAGCACGGCGCGATCTACTGGTTCCTTCACAACACGCTTGAAGGCGTGACAAACGCTTTCAAGCGGCACTGGCTCGGCACTGGCGTGACAATGCTTGTTATCGCCTTCGTGCTCTTCGGGACGCGGGCGATATACCATCCGTACGTGATCATGGTACGGACGAAGAGCTTCATGCTGGTGCCGGTCGTGCTTCTGTTCTGGGTATGGAGATGGGCAAGGCGGAAGCGGACAAGCACGAAGGTACTGGTGTCTGCTGCCTGCCTCGCCGGGCTCGCTGGACTATACTTCTGGGGTGGGACCGTGCATGATTACCTGGCTCTGTACAACAGGTATCGCACGTTGCGTGTCGCGGTGTGGGACGAACTTCCTACAACGAACCACGAACGCATGCAGCCGCTCAATTCCATCTACTCGCTCGCCCATGAAAAGGTGGCGACAGAAATGGAATCGCCCCAGAGGCCGCATTTTGTCCGCATCAAGAAGGATTACATGTGGACGATGTCGGTCGAGCCCGCGCACATCTCCAGGTTCAGCAGTGTGAAGGAAGTCATAGCAGTCAGCGACGCTTCGCCTGATTTCTCGAAGCGCGATGCTGTCAGCTTCGAGGTCGGCGAAAACATGCTGCTGGGCAAGAACACCCGTGCAGCAACGATCAAGAATTTCAACTTGTGGCGGTACCTCAACTACGAGCCGAAAGATGTGAGGTTGATGAAGGACGACAAGGAGCAGTGGGTACAAGTCGTCGCGCTCGTCAGATGGAAGGGATTTTTCTTCCCGCGACCCGAGTTCGGCGGCGTCCAGATCGTCAGGCAGCAGCGCGCGACACTGCTTGGCGACTTGTGGCTGATGATGTTCGGCACAGGCGAGTGGATATCGCCGCAGAACATCCAGAAGTACCCGTTCCTTGTTGGCCAGAGTCTACTGCCACACGACGTATCGCGCTACATCGCCGAGAGCTTCAGGTTCCAGAACGGTTTCCTGGGCCCGATGCCGTTCAACCACAACGGCGATGTGCGAGTACCGGATCTTCCTGCAGACGTGAACGAGCAGCCCTTCACTGCGCACTTTGAGCACGCAGGAAAAGGAACGCTCTACCACTATTTTGACCTCGAGCCGTTCGATCCCAACAAGCAGGGACTCAGCCTCAGCATCTTCATCCCTGCCGACGGCTCGAGCATCATGACAGATGCCGTGTACGTCTATGACCACTCGAAACACGGTGAATCCCTGACTGGCGTGAGCGCGATCGCCTCAAAGGTCATGGACAGCAGGATGATGTTCGACTGGAAGCGCCACAAGCCAGTCGAGCATCGGCCGTTCATCCGTGACATCGGGGGGAAACGGCATTTCTTCTGGCTGACAAGCGTCGTCACGCTGAAGGAGGGAACAAACCAAACCGACGGCACGTGGTTCATTGCCGGCTCATACGGGCCAAATATCGTGCTGACAGATGCGAAGTACAACGTGCCTGTGTGGGTTGGTTCTGACCCAGGCAAGTGGATAGATGAGCTCAAGGCTGATGCAACGTTGCAAGCAGCATGGGTCGGAAAGCGCTAGCAAGTTATGTTCGGCGGGATAAGCCACTTCCTGCGAATGCGGCAGCTGAAGCCATTCAGCTAACGCTTCCCGCCGGGCTCCCAACTCGTGAGCAAGCCCCCAATTCGTCAACTTGTTTCAGGAGAAACAATCGATGATTTCAGCGATCAGTCGGAAATGGGCAGAGTGGAAAGCAGGCGTGGTGCACGCTACCTTGAATCCGCAAGGTCAGGGAGCAGCCCGTCTCCATCTCGTTCCGCCCAAATTTTCGCTCTTCGGCAAACCACCCCACATGCTGTTCATCAACGGGTGGCACACCGTCCCTCTGGGACCGTCGTGGGCCGTGCTTCTCAGAACATTCCTCACCGAGCTGACACAAAGGGCGCGGGAGGATGTGGAGTTGCAGGACTGCGAGATCAAGGCAATCCTCAATGCTGTCACGGAGAAGATGGCGCGCATCTATCCGAGTGTGTCGCGAGAGCGGTTCACGCGCGATCTTGACGAGATTATCGCGATTGTCATCGCCATAGCACGTGGCGAGCAAATGCCGGCGGCGATGAAGTCAACGATGACACTCGCCGACTACGCGCCGCAGATGACGGCGCCCCATCGCATGGACCTCATCGTGGCGCCGATGACGCGCAACGGCGTCTGGGCGTGTCCGCTGCACTGCAGGAACTGCTACGCTGCAGGGCAACCTGCCATGAAGAACGTCCGTGAGCTCAGCACATTTGAGTGGAAGGATGTCATCGACCGCTGCAGGACGATCGGCATCCCCCAACTGAGCTTCACCGGAGGCGAACCCCTGACTCGTCCTGACATTGTTGAACTCGTTGACCATGCAAGATGGCATGTCACGCGTCTCAACACCAGCGGCGTCAACCTCTCGCCGGGATTGGCGAACGAGCTGAAGGCAGCCAGTCTCGACGCCATCCAGATCACCCTCTACAGTGACCGTGCAGACATTCACGACAAGCTCGTTGGCAAGGAGGGTGCCTGGGCTAAGACCATCGAAGCCATCAGCCACGCTGTTCGCGCCGGGCTGTGCGTCAGTGTCAACACGCCGCTCACGCGTGCGAACGCTGACTACGCATCCATGCTTCACGTGCTCTACTCCATGGGCATCACCTTTGTGTCGTGCTCGGGCCTCATCTGGGCCGGCGCGGCGCAGGCAAACATGGGGAATGGCGAATCGCTCACCAGCGACGAGCTCTACGCTGTCCTGCAGAAGGCCATGGTGACTGCTACCAATCTGGGCATGGAAGTCTCATTCACCAGTCCGGGCTGGCTGAACTCCGAGCATCTCAGGAAGCTCGGCCTCGCAACACCGATCTGCGGTGCGTGCCTGTCGAACATGGCTATCGCACCGGACGGCAGCGTCGTACCCTGCCAGAGCTGGCTCAACGGCCAGGGCCTTGGCAACATCCTGAACATGCCGTGGCGCCATATCTGGAACAGCCCGGCCTGCAAGCGCATCCGGAAGCAGGCGGCGCTCAAGCCTGACTGTCCGCTGAAAGAAGAGGTGGTCCGATGAGGAAGCGACTGCTCATTGCTGCAATGGCAGCCCTGCTCCTCGGCGGGCTGTCTTCTCTCTCAGCTGCCAGCGGTACGGATGTCATCAAGGAGTACAAGATCGACATCAAGCCCCAGGCTGACGGTACTCTCAAGCTGGCATACACAATCCGCTGGTGCGTGATCAGCAACTCGCAGGGACCGCTGACGTACATGGACGTCGGCCTGCCCAACCGCAACTTCGACATCGTCTCGTTCGACAGCCAGATGAGTACTTTGGAGGCCAAGAACAGCGGTTCGTGGAGCGGCGTGCACGCCGAGCTGAAGAGCAAGTACAACTCAGGCGACTGCCTGACAACCGGGTTCGTCGTGCTTCAGAAGAAGATGGCTCACATCAACGACAAGAAGGATGTGGGATTCAAGTATATTCCTGGCTGGTTTGACGAGATTCCGGTCGAGCACCTCGTGGTCACATGGGAAATCCCGGCGCAGGCGGACGCCATGCCGACCTTTGAGCCAAAGCCGGTCATCAGCGGCAACACAGCAATCTGGGAGTCCAAGCTTGCCGAGGGCGAGAAGTACACCATCAACGTGCTCTACCCGCAGTCCGCAGTGAAAACCGTCTTCCCGAGCTTCAAGGAGGATGTTGCGAAGG
>Ga0265296_1000570_pt1 | contig 53030 bp, 52 predicted proteins | sample MunlanPumphouse1_FD_189073 | JGI IMG/M metagenome (GOLD analysis project Ga0265296, IMG submission 189073) | Groundwater microbial communities from a municipal landfill in Southern Ontario, Canada - Pumphouse #1 | ecosystem: Environmental > Aquatic > Deep subsurface > Groundwater | place...
TGGTGGAGAGGGCCTCCATTCTCGTGAGGAGCGTGCCGGAGGTGGTCCGCTCGGTGAAGGAGTAACTGACGACCGGGAGTTTCGAGTTCTCGTGGATGTAGCGCCGGAGTTCGTTTCGCACGATCGCGGCCTCGGCACACCGGAAGCAGGTGGCAATGAAGACGGCGTCCGCCTCCACCCGTCCCTCGACAAGGGCTTTCGCCCGGGCAATGGCGAGCTTGAGATCGGGGCTCCGTACATCGAGACCGAATGCATCGAAGTCCCGCCGGATGTCCTTGAGGGCAATGTCCGGGAAGAAGATCTCGCCGTTCACCTCGTGTGCCGCAGCATCGATCTCCTTCTGGACCCCGGAATAGTCTGCACCGCAGGAGAGTTGGGCGATCCGTACGGGCTGCTGGGTCATTTCTTACCCCCGAGTCCGTCCAGGAACCGTTTGATTGCAGCTACGAATCTGACGCCTTCTTCCTCGTTCTTCGGGTAGTTGAGGTCGAGTTTCGGGATATCCTTCTGGCGCAGGAGGAACTTGATCAGTTCGTTCGTGCGGGCGCACCCCATGCACCCGAACGCGAGATCGGCATCGTTGATGATGATCGCGGCTTCGGCTTCCCCGATCATCGGGCCGTAGAGTGCCATCCGGCCCCGGACCCCGGCCGGGACCTCGACGGCTGCCCACTTCAGTCCTTTCTTGGGCTCCTCGGGCGTGATCTGGAGGGGTGGGGATTCGAGTCCTGCGGTCTGGATGCGTTCGCGGATGGCAACGGCCGACGAGAGCGGGGTATGGCCGTGCCGTGACACGAGGTCAGAGAGGATCAGGCTCGTTGCGGGATAGATGAAGACTTTTGCCATTTTCAGGACTCCTGTGCATCGATCAGTTTCTTTAAGGAGGTGATATCGAGGGATTCGTGTATGAGCGGGTCTGCCGGTGCGGGAACGGTGGCAGCGTCGCGTTTCTTCAGTTCTTCAAGCCCGTGGGAGATATAGGGGATGACGGTCATCTCGAACTCCATGCCATGGTAGCCGGGCCGTGCGCCGCCAAGATTGGCCCGGCAGCGCCGGGGATCGCCCGGGGGAAAACCCCGGTCCTTGACAAAGATATGGTCCGGGTCCACCTTACGGAGTTCGGTCACGATCCGGTCCACCTCGTCAGGCTTGCCGGTCACGACAAGACCAAAGCAGGTCTCCTTGATCATCGCCCCGTTCGAGACCTCGTACCCCCGGATCGCCAGATCCGCAGGTGTGATCTCGAATGACTCCACGACAACATACTTCGTGACGGTGCCGACAAGGACCGGCTTATATTCCGTCATCGCTTCACCTCCCTGATATACACCATCTCCCGCTCCTTTACTTTCTTCAGTTTCCCGGTATCGATCACGTGCCCGATGAGATTTGTCCCCTCAAAGGGTTCCGAGGTAGGTCCGAACTCTTTGTTTGCCGAGAGCCTCACCCCGACAAGGCCGGCCCCTTTCCGCGCATCGTTCGTGATTGCAAGGGCTGCGGCCGGGGCCTCGTCAACGGGCTGGTTCTCGGGGGAGATCTTGGTGCCCGGTGCAACCGGTGGCTTGAAGAGCACCACGTCCTCGAACTTGAAGAAGACCGGCATCATGCCGCAATCGTGCTCCGCAAGGCCGGTGAACTTTCGGAAGACCTCGCAGCTCATCGGGGCTTTAGTATCGTCAAGGGTGATGTCGATCACCTTTTCTGAGGGAGCGGTGACCACGGTTACGACCTTCTCGTGGAGGACATCGAGGGTGGTGCCCGGCTCCTGCGAGATCACGATCCGGTTCTCCCCGGTCTTGTCCGCGTTCAGCGTGATTTTCGCCGCAGCGGCAATTGCTTGTGCCTCCTCAAGCGGCCTGCCGAGCAGGTCGATCCGCTGCGGGGTCACCGAGACCGAGAGTACATCGTTCTCCTTTGCAAGTTTTGCCAGTTCGATCCCGTACACCACCTGCCCGGCAATGTTGTGGGCCATGCTTGCCGGTACATCGGTACGGTAGATGGCGATCCCGCCCGCCGATCTGCCGGTGTTGCGGACCGTGACCGCTCCCTCGCGACGGGGCCCGCGGACCTCGCGGCCGATGGTATCGGGTTCGGTGCGCCGGGCATCGAAGATATGGGTGCTTGCCGCCCTCCCGACCACAAAGGTGCCGTTCTGGAGGGTGAGGAGCAGGTGTTCCACGCTCTGCGCAGCCTCGGTGGTGATCTTCCCATCGCTGTATCCGCGTGCCACGATCTCAAGGCGTGTCACGATCTGCATCCCGTCTTCGAGCACAAGCGTCGGGTCGGTCGTAGTAAATGAGCGGCTGGTATCCGCCCAGCTGACCACCGGTTCGATTGCGGTGATCCGGTCCCCGGTGGTGAACCGGTCGAGCACGCCTTTCCCGCTGACGACCCTGCCGACAACCCCTCCGCTCTCGTCAGCGCCGTGATCAGCCGAGTGTCGGGTCTTCGCAACGATCAGGTACGACCGTTCCGGTTCGTATCCCCCGCACCCGAGGATTACGTCGCCCCGTTCGTACACCCAGGGTTTCCGGGCCGGCTTGATGGATGACGGGAAGGGACCAAATGCCGCAGCGTACCGGTCATTCCAGTGGAGCACCAGTTTTCCGATAGAATCCGGCGCGGTAAAAAGAGCGGTATCCTGACCGGCCGCCTCTATGGTGAACTCCCCGGCAGTCGTGGTGATCGCGAGGCTCGCGGTCTTCATCTGCTCCTGCGTTGCCGGGCGGATGATCCCGACCGCACATCCCGGGGGATGGCCTGAGAGCAGGGAAGAGAGCTGGCTCCCTTCGGTCAGTTCCATCCTCTTACCGTCGAGGTGGATCGTAATCATGGGTGCCTCAGGCTGCAGGCTGGCTCATGACCTTCCGCTCTTCCTCGGTCAGCATCGCAAGGATCTCGGCGGTCTTCCCAATCTGGATGATCTTGCCGCCCCGCATCAGGGCAAGGCGGTCGCAGATGTCCCGCACGAACTCCATGTCGTGCGAGACGACGATGAACGTCTCATCCATCTCCTCCCTTGAGTGCATGATGGAGTGTTTCACATCGATCTTCGTGATAGGGTCCATCGTTCCCGTCGGTTCATCGAGGATCACGATCCTCGGTTCGCGGATCAGGACCTGCGCGAGCGCGACCCGGTGCCGCTCTCCCTCGGAGAGCTGGGCAGGCATGCGGTTTAAGATCTCGGCGCTCTTGGCATCTGAGAAGCCCGCCATCTTCAGGGTGATGAGTGCCTTTCGCATGGCCAGTTCCTTGGGGAATTCCAGGCCGATCGCATCGGTGAGGTTGTCGAGCACGGTCCGGTGGGGGAAGAGGTCGTACTCCTGGTGCAGGAGCCCGATATACCCGGTGGCTCTCCCGCGCTGCTCAACACCCGGCTTCGTCATGTCGATCCACGTATCCCCGATCCGGACATTGATCTCGCCGCTCGTCGGCTCAACAAGACCGGCGATGATCCCGGAGAGCGTGGTCTTTCCCGCCCCGCTCTTGCCGATAATGCCGAAGATCTCCTTTGTGAAAACTTCGAATGAGACTCCGTTGACCGCCTTGACAACGCCCCGGTCTACCGAGATATACCGTTTGACGAGATCCCGGGCAACGACGACCTTTTCCCCGAGTTCTGTCTCATCAAATTCTTCGGTGTCGTCGCACCCTTTCATGAACTCCGCGATCACGTCTTTGGGCGCACCGATCTTCTCGATCTTTCCTTCCACGAGCAGCATTGCGCGGTTCGCCACATCCTCGATCACCTGCGAGAAGTGCGAGGTGACGACGATACCCATATTATTGGTCTTTGCCGCATCGATCAGCATTGCGTGCACGATTTTAGCGGTACCCGGGTCAAGCGTACCGGTTGGCTCGTCGGCAAAGAGCATGAAGGGCTCTTTTGCAAGCTGGCGGGCGAGCACGACGCGCTGCTTCTCTCCTCCTGAGAGGTCGCGGGCAATGTGCATCATCCGGTGGGAGAGCCGGACCTGGTCGATCAAGTCCGCGGCCCTGCCGATGGCCTTCTCCTGCGGGTAGTTGATATCATCGAGTGCGTGAAGAACGTTCTCGATCACCCGGTCGTCCCCGTACAATGCGAAGGAGCGCTGGAACATGATGGCGGTCCGGCGCATCAGGCGCCTTCGCATCTCCTCGTCTTTCTCATTCCAGAGATCGATATCGCGCTTTGATAAGGTGCTGCCACAGTGAGGGCAGGGCTTGCTCGCGGCACTGCCAACATCCATGTAATCGCACGTGTCGCAGGTGGCTACGTGGTACACGATCCGCCCGCTGGTCGGTGGCTGCTCAACGCCGCGGATGAGGTGCATCAGGACCGTCTTACCGGCGCCGCTCCTGCCGATAATCCCGAGGATCTCGCCCTCGCCAATCTCAAAGGAAATATTCTTGAGAACCTTCTCCCCGTCAAAATCCATGGAGAGGTTGTCAACCGTGATCAATGGAGCCTTCATAATACCCTTGTATCTAATGTGACAGAGGTAGGATATTACCTTTTATGTGATGCACTACAGTCGTCACGATCGCTAATTTTTGCTGTTCCTGCGATAAGCTCCTGGACGATCGCGAGAACATCGCTGACATTGTTCACCACGTGGTCGGCGGCCTTGTACAGGTGCTCGGGCCGTTCGCCCGGCTGCTGGGTGGTGAGAACCGCAATATCGGCGCTCCTGAGCGCCAGCAGATCGTTGATCCCATCCCCTACCATCACCACCCGGTCGTACTCCTGCCGGAGATCCTGGATGATCTGGGCCTTGACGGTAGGGGTGGCAACCCCGTATACCCGGTCATGGGGAATGCCGAAGTGATCGGCCATCCGTTCGAGCTTCGTGACCCGGTCCCCCGAGGCAATGAATGTGGGAACGCCCATCCTGTGCAGGGCCGTGATCGTCTCTTTTGCCCCGTCAAACGGCCATCCCCCGGCGGTGATGGTGAACTCCACCGCATTGTGGGCCATGTTGATGATCGCCCCGCTGTTGAGGGTGACCATGTATTCCTGCTTACAGACACTCCAGACATTGCGGATGCACTCCTGCAGGTCTCCGACAAGGGCCCGCTTGTCGGTGTAGAGCACATCGCCGATATCCTCAGCGGTCACGATCTTCCGCGTGCAGCTGACGCCAAACCCGATGTTCCGATCGATCAGGTACGCGGAGAGGGGCATCGCCGGATCTGCCGCCATCAGATCCTTGGAATGGACAGGGAGCACGATCAGCACCCGGTCTGTTGAACTGAAGGTCAGGGTGGTGGTCTCTATCCCGGGAAGCAGCTGCCGGTTACCGATATCCTTTGCAACCCGGTAAGTATTCAGCAGCGTTCCGGCACTGTCAAAGACCACGGCAACCGACATGATTGACTCCTTTCAATAACTCTATGAGCTTCCCTGATACATGGGATCAATAAGATGATCGTTACTGAAACTGCGGAGAAGATAAAGAGCATGGAGATCCGGGGCGCCGGGAGGATCGCCCGTGCGGCGGCAGAGGCCCTCCGGGATCTTGCCCTTTCAGTCAAGGCCCAGAACTGTGCCGCATTCCGGCAGGAGATGGAACTGGCAGCAGCCGAGCTGGTGGCAACGCGCCCGACTGCGGTCTCGCTTCCGAACGCGGTCCATTTTGTCATGGCCGGGCTCGATGATGCCCTGACCGCAGATGAGGCGCAGGTCGGGGTAGTCAACCGGGCCGAACGGTTCATCCAGTCCTCGCAGCACGCGGTGGAGAAGATTGCCGAATTCGGCGCCCGGCATATCCGTGACGGGGACGTGATCCTCACGCACTGCAACTCTGAGGTGGCACTCGGGTGCATCATCGAGGCCCACCGGCAGGGCAAGGAGATCGAGGTCTTTGCAACGGAAGTGCGGCCCCGGAACCAGGGACATATCACGATCCGGACCCTGAACGATGCCGGCATCAAAACGAACTTCATCGTCGACTCCGCGGTCCGGTCCTTCATCCACGATGTGGATCTCGTGATCGTCGGGGCGGACGCGGTGACCGTGAACGGGGCGGTGGTGAACAAGATCGGGACCTCGCAGGTCGCCCATACGGCAGCCGAAGCCCGCGTGAACGTGATCGTGGCAGCCGAGACCTACAAGTTCGCCCCACGGACCGTTGTCGGGGAACTGATCCGGATCGAGGAGCGCCCGCCCGGCGAGGTGCTGGCGGACGAGATCGCAAAGACGCTTCCCCATGTCACCGTACGCAACCCGGCATTCGATGTGACCCCCGCTGAATATATCGATCTCATCGTTACCGAACAAGGCGCCATTCCCCCGCAGATGGCCTACGTGATCATACGGGAATATCTCGGCTGGGATATCAGCGAATTCCACAAAACGTTTGATATGCATCCGGGAAACGGGGAATAATCTCTTTTTAGAACCACAGGTAGGGGGATATGGGTTCCGATGGTTTTATTGAACGGAACAGCGCCGGATATGTAGGCAAAACCGGCCTCCCAATCACCGGGCTGGCTGGCAACAACTTCAGAGGAGCATCATGGACATTCCCTTCTCCAAACTGCACGGTAATGGCAACGATTTCATCGTGATCGATGAATTCCGGCACACGGTTATCCCGGATGATATGAAAGCGCAGTTTGCTCAACTCTACTGCGACCGCAGGTTCGGCATCGGGGCGGATGGCGTCATCTACCTTCTTCCCTCAGCGAAATCCTCGATCCGGATGCGCATCCTGCAACCGGATGAGAGCGAGGCCGAGATGTGCGGCAATGGCATCCGGTGCCTTGCGAAGTTCGCGCTTGACGAGGGTTACGTGAAAGAGTCCTGTACCGTTGAGACCCTTGCCGGAGAGCTTGGTGTCTCGATGGGGTATACCGATGACGGGTTTACCGCAACCATCGCGATGACTACGCCGCAGTTCGATCGGAAGAAGATCCCGGCTACCGGCAAAGGCGAGTACGGTGAGACTATCGGGGGCTACAAGGTCCACGCGGTGAATACCGGCGTTCCCCATGCAGTCATCCTCGTGGACTCTGTGGATGCCGTGGACATTGACGCGGTCGCACCGGAGATCCGCCACCACAAGACCTTCTTAAAGGGGGCGAACGTGAACTTCGTGGAGAAGACCGGCAAGAACAGCATCCGGATCCGCACCTTCGAGCGCGGCGTTGAGGGAGAGACGCTCTCGTGTGCTACCGGGGCAACGGCATCAGCGGTGGTTGCTCACCATCTTGGTCTCGTGGGCGATGTCGTGAACGTGGAGACCAATGGCGGACCGCTGGTCATCACCTTAAAAGACGGGGGCGCCACCATGCAGGGCCCGGCAGCAACGGTTTTTTCCGGAATCATCCCCTTCTGATCTCTTTTTTGTGCCAGGGTGCCGGAGGTATCACGTGAAACCGGCAAGGGTTGCCTGTCGGGCAACTCCTGAGAATGCGAGATAGGGCAACGCACGCTTCAGGCCGGAGACCGGCATACCGAGATCCCGGGGTGTTCTGAAAAGGCGTTCCTCCCGTGCATAGATGATGGCGTGGGCAGTGGCCGGGCCGATCCCGGGGATGCGGATGAGCTCATCAAATGATGCGGCATTGGGATCGAGCGGGTCGCTTCCGCGGGCAAGGAGCGCTTTGGGGTCGTCGTTGGGGAGTGTGTCGTACTCGTCTAAGAGGGGCAGCAGTTCCGTCCGCTCAAAACCATATTCCCGGATAAGGTAGTCCATCTGGTACCACCGGCGCGAGCGCCAGGCCGGGGTGCTTTCGTGGGATGAGAGCCGGGTCCCCGGCAGCGCATGGAAAGCGGAATAATAGATCCGCGAGGGGATCGCCCGCTCGTAGAGCGAGGTCACGCAGTCGAAGATCTCCCGGTCGGTCTCGCCCGCGGCACCGACCACCATCTGCGTGGTGTGCCGCCCGGGCGCTGCTTCCGCGATCCAGCCGATCCGTTTCAGGAGGTCGCCGGAGTAATCCTTGATCCCGGAAAGGGCACGGAGCCGGCTCTCCCCGGTGGTCTCGATATTGAGGCTGAGTTCGTTGGCCCACCGGGCGGCTTCAAGGATATCCTCCCGCCGGGCCCCGGGCAGGATCTTCAGGTGCAGGCAGCCGGCGTACCCTTCAAGCCTGAGGATACGGGCGGTCTCGATGAGTTCTCCCATCACCTCATCGGTGTCGTGCGGGATACCTGAGGTGAGGAAGAGCCCCCCGGCCAGGTTCTTCCGGTATTGATCGAGGACTATGTCCGCCAGCTCGCGGGGGGTGAAAGTGGCGCCCCGGGTTGTCATTCCTGCTCCCCGGCATCAGGGCTTGTCTGGTGCGGACGGCCCGGTTTTTCGCCCGCTGATATCCCGGGAGATGTTCAGGAATTCCTTTACCTGCCCCGATCGGTCCCGGACAATCCGGGTCGTTGACTCAAACCGAAGGTACCGCCCGTCCCTGTGCCGGAACCGGAAGGTGGACGTAACGGTATCCTGCCCGCTTTCGCGGATTGCCGCGATATCCTTTACCACGCCCGGAAGATCGTCGGGATGTATCATCGAAAGGACGGGTTTACCTACGACATCCTCTTGTGTGTACCCGAGCAGCGTGGTGACCGACGGGGAGGTGTAGGTGCAGATGCAGTCCGGGGAGAGCCGGTGGATGATATCCACGGAGTGCTCGGCAATGAACCGGTTATTCTGTTCGTTCTGCCGCTGTTCCTGTTCTGCGGTAACGCGTTTGGTGATATCACGGGACACCCCGAGCACCGAGGTCACGTGCCCCTCTGCGTCAGGGACTGGCACCAGCGCATGATCGAACCACCGGCTCTCTCCCCGGACACTCATCGGCCCCTCGCTCCGTACTGGCTGGCCTGTTGCAAATATGTGCTGGAGTGCCTGGTACTGGCGGTCTGAGATCTCTTTTGGGAAGTTGGCACTGCGGGGGTGACCGATCACTGCGGCTGCCGGTTTGCCGAGGAAATCTGCGGCCATCTGGTTGATGTAGAGCACCATGTCCTTCTGATCGATGACAAAGATCAGGTCCTCCGATGCCTCGGCAAGGGAGCGGTACCGGGCCTCGCTCTCGCGCAGGGCAGCCTCGACCCGCTTGCGCTCGGTGATGTCCCGGACAAAGCAGAACTTATACTCCTTATCGCCCCGTGCGACATAGACCGATCCGATCTCCACATCGATGAAGACGCCATCCTTGCGCCGGTGCCGGCTCAAAAAGAACTGCGCCTTCTTCTGCCGCACATCGGAGAAATGCTCTGCCCATTGCTCCGGCGTGAGATCGGGAACCAGACCGGAAATATTCATGGCACAGAGCTCTTTTTGCGAATAGCCGGTTGTCCTGCAGGCTGCGTCATTGACGTACAGGAAATTGCCCTGTAAGTCCATCCAGAAGACTTCATCATAGGCGCTGTCCACCGAGATCTTCAGGAGCCGGAGCTGCTCTTCAGCCTCCCTGCGCTCGGTGATATCCCGTAACAGTGAGAGAACCACGGACTCTTTACGGAACTCGAAGCTATGGGTGTTGACCTCAACCGGGATGCGCCGCCCCTCCTTTGAGAGGAGGTCCATCTCGAAGGTGGCATGCCCGCGCTCCCTGAGTACCCGTGCATGCCGGCTCAGGATCCCGGCACTCTCCGGGGCTACGATCTCCGTTGGCGCGATCGTAAGGAGTTCCTCCCGGGTGTACTGCAGCACGCGGCAGGCCTCCGCGTTCACCTCAAGGAATCTCCCCGGTACTCCGTCCCTCTCCAGTTTCTGGAGCAGGATCAGGTCATTGGCATTGTTGACGAGGGTACGGAACAGCTCCTCGCTCTCACTTAAGAGTGCCTCGCTCCGTTTCCGCTCCGTGATATCATCGAAGAGGATCGAGACCCCTTTCTGGCCGTTATTGAAGACGGTCGGGGCTACCCGGCAGGAAAATACCTTTTTCTCTTGAGGAACAGCAAGTTCGCCACGGTACTCCGTGCCGGCAAGCCCGTCATGGATCCAGGCAAGGACCGTGGGAAACGTTTCGTCAAAGTAGAGCGGTATTTTTGAGAATTCTATGTTCTTTCCCACGAGATCCTTCTCGGTGCTCCCGAGCAGGTTGATAAAAGGCTGGTTTAAGAAAACGATGCGGAGGCTGGCATCCAGCTGCAGGACGAGTTCTGTTGAGATGGAAAGTACGGAAGAGACCGGCAGCCGGCATGAGAGGGAATAGATCTTGGCCATGCCGAAGTGGCGCATCTCCACCTGGCCGGTAACGAGGAGATTGTCGAGATACCGCCCTGCGGTATTCCGGTTGATGCCCCCGCTCTTCACGATCTCCGTGATACTGAGGCCCTGCGGGTTCTTTTGCAGAAGATCCGTGATACGGGATGTGATCTCCCTTCTCAGTGCCATAGGTCAGGAAATATTCGCGTAATAAGATATAAATTTTTTAGCGAGCCGGGAGGTTACCTGATGGCAATCCCGTCTTCCACGATCGCGTAGTCGAAGGATGCGCCTTCGGGCCGGGAGCGGTGCTTGACGAGCCGCGCCCTCCGTGTCCCTTGCATCTCGGTCTTTTCGAGCCGGATGATCACTTTCGAGAGGTGTTCGAGTGCCGTTCCCCCAAGCCCGAAGTAGGTGTTCTTCACGGTGTCCATGTACACCTGGTTGGTGATGATCACCGGGAGTTCGTAGCGTTTCGCATAGCCAAGGAGATGGAGCATCTGCCGGGTGAGCGCCTGCATGGCGTCCCGGCCCTTCTCAAGGTCGGTGCGGTAGAGGGCGGTGGCGGAGTCCATCACCAGCAGGCCCGGCTTGTGGGCCTTTAAGACCTTCTCGGCTTCGAGGATCATCGATCCCTGGTGTTCGAAATCAACGGGTTCGAAGAGGAAGAACCGGTCGGCGATCTTCTCGGCATCGGCCCCGGCAATCTGCCGGAACCGTTCGATCGAGAAGCCTTCGGAATCGATGTACACCACGGCCCGGCCGGCCCGCAGGCAGGCAACCGCCGCGATCGTGCAGAGGGTGCTCTTGCCGCTCGCCGGCTCACCGTAGAACTGGGTGACCGTGCGCAGTTCAAGGCCACCCCCGAGGAGGGTATCAAGTGCCGCATTCCCGCTGGTCTGTTTTTCTATCTTCATGATCCCTCCGTATCTCTCAAAAAGAATCGTCAGGAAGAAGAGATAAGGGTTCCGGCCTGTGTCACCTGAAGAATTGTGGCAATGAGCGCCATAAATTTCATGGCACACACATAAAAACCCTTTTTCGACTTCAGGTCAATATCACCCTTATCACAGGGAACGACCTCCATGATAGTGTTCATTCGGACCGCAGTCCCGTATCGGAAACGAGCGCTTCACGGCCCGTTCACCCGTCATTCCCTCCCGGAAGTTCTGTGTAGTCCTCTGCGGGAGCCTATGGTGTGGCTCCTCCTGGCTGCTGCCTTTGGTATCCTCATCGCCCTCCTTTTAATCTCACCGGTTTCCGCTCTCATCGTTCAGGGAGGCACAGGAGAGGGAACGATCGGAATCACCAGCGCTGCAGCAAACCCGGTCCTCGTCCCCCCATCGGGTGATCTCTCCACGTATCCGTCCATCGCATCCAACGAAAGCACGGGACTGCTCTGCCGCCAGTTCCCGTTCCCGTTCCAGAAGACCAACGTCACCGTCAGTATCAGGGTCAACGCCTCGCTCTATTATGGGGCGAAGAATGGTGACAAATCTGCAACCGTGCCCGAAGGTACTGTAGCCATGGATGCAGCACCCGCCTATTACCGGGCGTTCATAGAAGATCCCCGCCAGGACGAAATGTACGCAGAGCTTCTCCATACACTAAGGGCCATCCGCCAGGAATACCGGTATAGTGACGATGAATACCTGGAACTGCTCACGGTCTTCGTCCAGAGCCTTCCCTACGACACCGTTTCCGGAACCCGGCCCGATACCCCGGCGCGGTTCCCGGCTGAAACGCTCGTGGATGGCACCGGGGATTGCGATGACAAGAGCCTGCTGCTCGCCGGTCTCCTGGCGCGGGAAGGATACGATACGGCCCTCCTGCTCTTTCTCCCGGAGCACCATATGGCAGTCGGGGTGAAGGACGAAGGTGCCGGGTATGGGAATTCCGGGTACCTGTATGTTGAAACCACCGGTGTATCGCTCATCGGAGTGGTTCCCGCAAATCTTTCCCAGTCCGTAAAATACGTCCCGGCCGGGCAGTCTTCCCTGGCGACGCCCCTCACGAGCATCCCGCTGGTCATCCGGGAAGGAACGGGAACTCTTGTCTACTCTTCTGCTGATGAGACGGCATTCATCGCAGAGCAGAAGACAGCGGTCAATACTAAGATTGCGCTTCTCCGCAGCCAGCTTGATACCTTCTCCGGGGATGACCCATCCCGCTACCGGCAGCTCATGGAGGATTATTACGTGTACACCGGTATCCACAACACGCTGGTCAGGAACCCGTACGACCGGGTGGGGGAATACCAGTATCTCAAAAAAATTGCCCCGGAATTCCTGTGCACCGGTTCAACGGATAGCCACACCGCTGGTGTGCTGGTGCTCCCGGATTTCAGCCTTACCGAAAGCGGCACCTGCCAGGCCTGTTTTCCGTTAACTCTCCGCAGGTCCGGCCAATGCAGTCCGGGGAATCGTGCCGCTCTCTCCCGTTGAGAGCAGGCTGTAGCATCCCCTAGAAAAGCCGGCCCGTTTTAAGAATATCGTCATCTCTTCCGATATGACGTACCGGGAAAACTTCCCGTCCCTGCTGACATTCACGGCACCGTCAGCGGCCAGTCGTTTCATGTGCCAGGTGACCGTGGGTCCGGATACAGAGAGAACCTGCCCGAGCTCTGCCCGTGACAGGCCTGGCGTTGCGGCAAGAGCACGGAGGATCTTTTTACCGGTATCTGAACGGAGGCAGTTGAGCATCGTCTGCTCGCACCGGCTATAAGCACCGGAATTTTCAAAACAACAGACAGCGCCGTGATTTTTTACAAGGACAATTTTTTTAAAGGCTCTCAACAGGGCGATGTGGTATGCCAGGGCCCCGCGGGATATACCCGCCTCTTCCGCCAGTTCCCCGGGACTGATCCCCGGTCTCTCCCGTATACAGCGGTAGAGGGTATTCCTGACCGAATTTGCCAGGATATTTCCCCGGGCGATCCGCCGAAAACCGAGGAATGAGAGGAGTTTTATGGCAAAAAAGATCTCAACCGGGGCAAGCAGCAGCGGGGAGACGGCAAGGACGAGGACGATCGCCATTTCGCGGAGTGTGAGATCCCAGATGGTGATGGGAACGATATCCGGTGCTGCCATGCCGGCTGCCCCGAACGCCGGCTCCACCGTGTATTGCGCCGGGAGTGCGACTGCCGGTACTGCAAGTACTGCGAGCAGCACAACGAACAACAGTACGGGAACCAGCGTCCGCTTCATGGTATCTTATATATTTTTATTTATTCATCAGCATTGTGGTTGTCGGCACCGGTCCTGATCCACGACAGGTTTTCGAGGCTTCCATAGGAGATGTTCTTGTTGCTGTGGATAAGGAACTTCCAGAGCCCGGGAGTCACGTTCTCCGGATTGCCGATCTTCAGATCGATCCTCCCGTCAACGATGCCGTCCGAGTCATCGTAATAGGGACCGAGGGTCCTGTCAGGAGTAATAACCGTCACGGAGATCGGATCGGTGATATCGCCGCTGTAGAGCGAGACAACAATATACCGGGTACCATCTGCAACGTTTTTTGAGAACAGGGCGGTCTTGTTGCCGGTCATCGTCCCGGTATGTCCGGTAAGGAGACCCGTGACCGCCGTCTGCCCGGGACCGTTCAGGAGTTTTTCACCGGCCAGGGACGGGCTGTACGGATCGTGGGGTATGTTCCCCGGCAGTGCGAGCGCAAGTACCAGTATCGCCCCGGCACAGAGCAGCATCCCGATCCAGAGGACCCTCATGATAACAACTGCTCGCGTGAATCATATCAGGATTCCTTTTTTGTCCCGCACGGGTCTGGTGACATGTAGAGTGTTTGCTCATAAATCGTTTAATTGCCCGACCCGATTTTCAATCTAAAACGCACCGCTTCCTGGCGCGTGCGCCTTATATTACCGGTGAAACCATGAACCAGAATACATATTTCCTGATCTTTTCAGGTCTTCTCGCAGGAATCATCCTTACTTTTGCGGCGATGACCTTGTCCCTGCCCTACAGTGCGGGAACCGCAGGGGCCCCGTTGGCCCTCCAGCCTCTTGTGCAGCAGAATGTGACCGCCGAATCCGGGGATCTGCCCCAGTTCGCATCGCCAGCAGAAGCCCGGGCATTTCTCCAGGCTCACACGGATGGCGGGGATCTGCCCGTGCTCTTAACTGAGGGGACCGGACCGGCAGATGCCCTCACAAACGGCACCCGGACCTGGCGATTCGATGTCGATACCTCGACGTTCAAACCGGACGAGTATATCATCACGGCCAGTGCTATCCTGCAGGATGCGACCGGCTCGGCCCTCTTCAATGTCCTTGATCCATTGCAGGGAAGGATCACGGCGCAGTTCCCGCAGCAGGCTCCATTACCGGCCACGACCGGATCTTTCATCACCATCAACCCGGTCGGTGATCATTACATTGGCGACAAATTCACGATCACCGGGCGGACAAACCTTGCTGCCGGTGACGAGATCCTCGTCCAGGTCTATTCCTCTTCCTTTAAGCCCACGCAGAAGAGCCAGAGCGGGGAGTTCTCCGGTGCAACCGGGACCATCAGGACATCATCTTCAGCCTCGTCAGTGCCGGCAGCAACACAGGTCCCAACGGCCGAGCCCGGCAGGAAATATTCCACCACCAATGTCCAGGTAAAGGACGTGGAGGAAGCGGATATCGTCAAGACAGACGGGACTTATATTTATCTCGTCACAGGTAACCGTCTCCATATCCTCAAAGGGTATCCGGCCACGGGGGCAGGTATCATCTCAACCCTGCAGTTCTCCGGGTCTCCCCAGTCGCTGTACCTGGACGGGGACCGGCTCGTGCTGATCACTTCCACAGCGAAATCGTATGATTTCAGCCGCTGCCAGCCCGGCGCCTGCAGCGGTACGATACCGATAGCCCAAAAGACCCAGGTGTTCGTGTATTCGGTGAAGGACCCGGCGCATCCTGTGCTCGTGCGCGAGATGGAGCTGGACGGCGTGTACAAGGATACCCGCATGATCGGCTCCATGCTCTATTTCGTGACAGAAGATTATCTCGACCTGTATGCCAGCGATGTTGTCTTCCCCGAGGTGCACGACAGCAGCCACGGGTCGTTTGTTCCGTCGGTGTATTACTTTGACCGGAACGACCGGAGCTTTTCCTTAACCACCATCGGTGCGGTCGACATACAGGCGACCGGGCCGGTGAAAGCGAGGACATTTCTCATCGGGTCGGCAGGCACGGTCTACGTCTCCCCCGATACCCTGTTCATCGCGGTCCCCGGGGCCGGCAACGGGCGGGCGATCCAGTCCACCGAGCTGTATGCCTTTGCACTGGATGACGGCGATCTGACCTATTCTGCACGGGGCACCGTGGACGGGACGCTGCTGAACCAGTTCTCGATGGACGAGTACGGGGGCAACCTCCGGGTGGCTACGACGGTCCAGGATTACCAGCGCAACGGCTATTCCAGCAGGGTCACGATCCTCGATGGCCGGCTGCAGGTCATCGGATCGGTGGGGGACCTGGCTCCTGGCGAGCAGATCTATGCAGCACGGTTCCTGGGAGATCGCCTCTATCTCGTAACGTTCCGGGAAACCGACCCACTGTTTGTCATCGATCTCGCACAACCCAAAAACCCAAAAGTCCTTGGGGAATTGCATATCCCCGGCTTCTCCCGGTACCTGCACCCCTATGACGCCACGCACCTGATCGGTATCGGGAAGGAGTCCACATGGGGCGGGCTGAAGATTGCGCTCTTCGATGTCGCCGATGTGCACAACCCGCGCTTAGTCGATGAAGAGAAACTTGGCGGATACGGCAGCGACTCCGAAGCGCTCCGGGATCACAAGGCCTTCCTGTTCGACCGTGAGAAGGACCTCCTCGTCCTCCCCGTACGGATTGCAGAGGACACGCCCTCCAACCGTGGTGTGAGTCAGGTCTGGGGCGGTGCATACGTGTTCGGTGTGAACCCGGACCTGGGATTTATCCCGAAAGGCACCGTTGTCCACTACCGGGATTCGGGCAACCCGAACGATGTGAAACGCTCATTCTACATCGAGAATGTGCTCTATACCCTGGCACCGGATAAAGTCGTGATGAGCGATCTTGCCAATGGCACGCAGTTGATTGGAGAAGTCCGATTTGGGTAACGGCGGGATGGAGGGGATTTACGAATTCTTTTTTTCCAGCATGTAACAGACCGTACCCTCCTCTGCACCGGTGCCGGAGAGCGGCAGATCGGTCTTTGCAAACCCGATCTTCTCAAGGACCCGGATGGAAGCCCCGAGTTCCGGGTAGGTTGTGGCGGCGATCCGCCGGATGCCCGGGAGGGAGAAGAAGTGGGGGATCAGGTGACAGACCGCTTCGGTTGCATAGCCACGGTTCTGGAACTCATCGAGCACCGAGTACCCGAGCATCACGGTGTCGGGAGCGGACTCCGTGGGCAGGACTCCGCCGCTTCCGATCAGTACCCGTAATCCCGCGTCCGGTTCATCGCGGACCCAGTACCACGTGGAAAAACCAGAGACTCCGGTGTCAGCACACATCCTGATGAAATCGCGGAGCACGTCCTCATCCATGAGCGGCGGCGGCCATGCAGCGGGAATTTCAGCAGCGAGAAGCCGGGCCAGTTCTTTTTTGTCATGGAGATCGTGCTCCAGAATCTCAACGGTGGCCCGGATAAGTTCGAGATGCGGGGTTCTGATGCTGGCGGTCATGAGAAAAAATTATTGGGGGGACTGGAGCCGGCCACTCTTCACCCGTTCCCACGCAGCCTCTTCCACGAGCCGGAGCACGTCCCGGACCGGCACGCCGGCTTCCGCAGCAGTGGTTCGTGCGGGTTCAAACTCCGCCTTCAGCGTGTACACCGAGCCGTGCATCCACCCGTACTTCACCGGCAGCTTGTGGTGCTTCCCGGCAAGTTCGATCTCCACCTCTTCGATGGTCCGGTCCGCGATGAAGCGGTGGACCGCCGGGATGCACCGGATGCCGAGCGACCCGAGTTCACGGGCCATCAGCTCCGCGAGCTGCACGCTCGCTTTTGGCTGGCTGATCACCCGGATCAGGTATCCCGGCCTGCCTTTCTTCATTTTGATCGGTGTGGCACTCGCATCGCGGGCACCGGCCTCCATGAACCGGGCGATCGCGTGGGCGATCACCTCGCCGCTCACATCGTCCACGTTCGTTTCAAGAATGTCAACAGTATCCTGCGCCAGTTCTCCCGATGTCCCGGGAGCACCGGTCGTCTCTACGACCATGGCCCGGAGCACGTTGGGGGTATGCGCCGGGTCGCGGGTGCCGGCCCCGTACCCGACGGTTTTGATCGTGTACGCCGGCAATTCACCAACCGCCCGAGTCGCGAACTCCGCAAGGAGTGCAGCGCCGGTCGGGGTGCAGAATTCTCCCGCATAGACACCGGAGATCGTGGCAAGGTTCGTGTGCCGGAGGATAGCCGCTGTTGCCGGCGCCGGGATCGGGAAGGTGCCGTGGGAACCGGTGCCGGTCCCGTGGCCGAGCGTGACCGGCAGGATTTGTATTCCGTCAATGCCCAGCGTGTGGAGAGCCGTGCAGGCCCCGATAACATCCGCAATTGCGTCATCGGCCCCGACCTCATGGAAATGCACATGGGCCCCGTGCACCTCTTCCTCGGCCGCATTGATACGGAGAAAGACCCGTTGTGCCATCGCGAGCGCCGGTGCCGGCACGTGGGGGGCTGCCTCTTCGATTCTTTTCAGCACATCGGAGAGTGTCCGGTGGACCGGCAGCGCCTTCGTATCGATCTTCAGCGCCTGTATTCCCGCCCGGGTCACGCGGGAGATCACCGGCTCTGCCACAACGGCTCTCATCGCCGTAACAACAATCTCCCGGTCCGCCCCGCAGTCCAGCAGGGCAGCGGTGATCATGTCACCCGCCGCCCCGTTGAACGGATCGAGTATGAGGTAGCGCATTATCAGTACCTATTTATCCCTGCGTATATGACCTTTAAGGTAATGCCAGAAGTGCAATTGAGGGTGGATTCCGCATACCCCGGCGATCAGGGTGGCGGCAAGGCCCGGCTGGATCCTGAGACGATGCTCGCGCTCAAGATCTCGCCCGGCGATCTGGTCGCGATCGAAGGAAAGCGCCGCACCGTTGCAAAGGTCTGGCGGTCACTGGTTGAGGACTGGAACCAGCGCAAGATCCGGATCGATAATTTCACCCGGATCAATGCCGGTGTCAGCATCGGCGACAATGTAAAAGTTACAAAGATTGTGGACGAGATCGAGGCAAAACGGGTCGTGCTCGCTCCCCCTGAGGATCTCCCGAAGAAGATCCCGATCGCAAACAACCCGCATGTGGTGAACGGCCTGATCGACTTCCCGGTGGGGAAGAACGATACCGTCCCGGTGATGCTCGGCCTGCCATTCATCCAGCCGCAGATCATCGGGTTCAAGGTCGTCGAGATCGAACCCGAAGAAGCGGTCATCATCACCAAGAATACCTCGATCGAATTCTCGGATAAGCCGGCAGCCGGTTTCGAAGGAGTCAAGCGCTTCAGCTACGAGGACATCGGGGGCCTCAAGGATGAACTCCAGCGGCTCCGCGAAACGATCGAGCTGCCCCTCCGGCACCCGGAGCTCTTCCAGAAGCTTGGGATCGAGCCGCCCAAGGGCGTGCTCCTCTACGGTCCGCCCGGCACGGGCAAGACCCTGATCGCAAAGGCGGTGGCAAGCGAGAGCGGTGCGCACTTCATCTCGATTGCCGGCCCTGAAGTGATCTCGAAATATTACGGGGAATCCGAGCAGCGGCTCCGCGAGGTCTTCGAGGAGGCACGCGAGAACGCACCCTCGATCATCTTCATCGACGAGCTCGATTCCATTGCCCCCCGGCGCGAGGAAGTGACCGGGGAGGTGGAACGCCGGGTTGTGGCCCAGCTCTTAACCATGATGGACGGTCTTGAGGAACGCGGGCAGGTCGTCGTGATCGGCGCAACGAACCGGGTCGATGCGATTGATGCAGCCCTGAGACGTCCCGGTCGGTTCGACCGGGAGATCGAGATCGGTGTCCCCGGTGAACCCGACCGGATCGAGATCATGAAGATCCACACCCGGGGGATGCCCCTCTCCGAGGATGTCAGTCTGGACGTGCTCGCCCAGCAGACCCACGGGTTTGTTGGCGCCGACCTTGCAGCCCTTGCCCGGGAAGCAGCGATCCGTGCCCTGCGGCGCTACCTGCCCGATCTGGATCTCGATGCAGAGGAGATCCCGGCGGAAGTGCTGGACAACCTCAAGGTTTACGCCAGTGACTTCCGGAGCGCCCAGCGCGACGTGGGCCCGAGTGCGATGCGCGAAGTGATGCTCGAAGTCTCGCACGTGAAGTGGCAGAACGTGGGGGGTCTCGATGCGGCCAAGACCGAGGTGCGGGAAGCGATCGAGCTCCCGCTCACCGACCGGCAGAAGTTCGAGGACCTCGGCATCGAGCCGCCGCGTGGCATCCTCCTCTATGGTCCGCCCGGCACGGGCAAGACCCTGATCGCAAAAGCGGTGGCAAGCGAGAGCGGCGCCAACTTCATCCCGGTCCGGGGCCCCCAGCTCCTCTCCAAGTGGGTGGGCGAGAGCGAACGGGCAGTCCGCGAGGTCTTCAAGAAGGCCCGGCAGGTCTCGCCTTCGATCATCTTCTTCGACGAGATCGATGCTCTGGCCCCGGCCCGGGGTACGAGCAGCGACTCGCACGTGAGCGACAATGTGCTCAACCAGATCCTCACCGAGATGGACGGCCTCGAAGAACTCAAGGATGTGGTGATCATGGGCGCTACCAACCGGCCCGATATCGTGGACCCGGCGCTTTTGCGTGCGGGACGGTTCGACCGGCTTGTCTATATCGGCGAACCCGGCATGGATGACCGCAAGAAGATCATTGGCATTCACATCCGGTTCATGCCCCTCGATGGGTCATCGCTTGACGAGATCGTGCAGCTGACCGCAGGATACAACGAGGACGCACTCGGTGAACTGGTCGAGAAACTCGGCAAGGACAAGGCCGTCACTGCTGCTGACGTGAAGGCAGCCATCACCCCGGCACAAGAGGACAGTGTCGGGCTCCCCTCGGGCTTGCGGAGGAGACGCCTCCTGGAGCTGCTCTCTGAGAAGAAAGTATCCTTCACCGACCCGGCCCGCGAGCGGCTGGCCGCAGAGCTTGCCGGGATCACGGATGGATTCGTGGGATCGGATCTCGAATCCCTCTGCCGGGAAGCCGGTATGCTGGCTCTCCGGGACAACGCAACGACCGTGACAAAGAAGCACTTTGAAGAGGCCCAGAAGAAGGTTCACCCCACGATGAACGAGAACCTCCGGCAGTACTATGCCAAGATCCAGCAACATTTCAAAGGTGGACTGCCAAAAGTGGTCCAGCCACCGGAATACCAGTAATTTTTTAAAACGGGATTGTTTTTTTCAGGAACCGGGTCTCTTTCGGTACTATCCTGGCACGTACTTACGCAATTTTTTCGTGAGCTGGAGCTTGTGTTCTGCCTCCCGCGTCTTCTCCTCTTCAATGGTGCCGACGATATCCCGGATCGGTTTTACCAGGGAATAGATCTTGAGCGGACGTCCCTTGGTCGTTGCCGGGCTGTCCCTTACTGCAACCCAGTGCCTGCCAACCAGGTGCTGCATTGCCATACACACCTCGGGCTGGCGGAGATCGGTGCTCCGTTCAATATCACGCGAGGTTGTTTCGGGCATATTTGCCAGGAAAACAAGCACCATCGCAATATTTCTCTTCGTTCCAAGTTCAACAAAGAGATTGACGAGTCTCTCCTCCTTATCAGTAAAAAATGTGACACTCCGGGTTCTCATGGTATCATCGCCTCACGGGATTGGAACGGTATGCTGGCATCCGTCTGCGGGTGCCCCCACTCACCTTCCAACCGGGCAGATATTATTTATTTATTTTTTCAGGATAATTAAAAAGACGATAACTGAAATTTTTTTTGCGGTCATTCCCGGTAATCCCGCACTCAGCATTCAAGATTACCCGCTCACCAGCATTGCCACACCGATCACGACCAGCAGCCCGGCAAATGCGATCTGCAGATTCCGGCCGGTGCAGGCATGGGCGCACCGCACGCCCAGCCGGGCGAGCGGGATCGTAGTGACGGCGAGGATCGCGAAGGTCACGAGATCCACGTACCCGAACGAGTACTGCGGCAGGCCGGCAACGCCCCATCCGTTGATGATGTACGCGGTTACGGCCCCTGCGGACGAGAAGATGAGGCAGGCTGAGGAGGTCCCGACCGCCCGGTGGATCGGGTAGCCGAGCATTATGACAAGCGCCGGGACTAAAAGGGCCCCGCCCCCGACACCGGCAAGGCCCGAGACCGTGCCGATACAGAATCCCAGCAGGAGATGGATGCCCGCCGATCCCTTCGGCTCGCAGGTCCTGCACTCATGGAGGTGCCAGATCATGCGGATGGCAATCGCGATGATCAAAAAGGCTAAGAATGCCCGGAGCACGATGCCCGGCAGGTGGGCGGCGAGTGTGCCCCCAAAAAGTCCCCCGAAGACTGCCGCAATCCCCATCGGCACGGCAGCCTTCCAGTTCACCGCACCCCGCTTGTGGTGACCGAGCGCTCCGCTCAGCATAGTCGGGAGCATCACGGCAAGCGAGGTGCCGAACGCGAGCCGGGTGGCAAGGGTTCCATCCATTCCCCCGGCCGAATACAGCCAGATCTGGACCGGGGACATGAGCACCCCGCCGCCGATGCCAAAGAGCCCGGAGGCCGTGCCGGCACCGATGCCTGTCAGAACGAGGCATACCGCCTGCACGAGAAAGTCCATGATCTGCTCCGGGTTGTTGCAGAGTTATTATCTGCCGGGTCTCAATAGTCTAACGGGGAACATCATGGGAACGTCAGCACTCCTGATCAACGGTATGCTGAACGATTTTGTCAGAAGTGGGAAAGCCTGACAGGATTGCGGATCGTAATGACTGCCGGAGTTCCCGGCCGGCATGGCTGAATAAAAAAATCAAAAGGGAATGGGGGATTGTCCCCTACTCACAATAGATATCGCTTGCCCACTCTTCAACGACCCGTTTCGGGGGTCGGCCGCCCCGGTGGTGCCGGTGCTGCTGGGACGAGCGGTCCTGCCCGGACTCTTCCTCGTCTTCGGTATCTGCTACTTTCTCTTTTGGTGGCCCGGCAGGAGTTTCCTGTGCGGGTCGCGGGGGTCGGTCCCGCCGGGACCGGTGCCGCTGGTTTCCCTGGCTCTGGTTACGGCCCCGGTTGCGATCGTCCCTGCGCTGCCCCTGCTGCTGCGGGCCGGGGTTCGATCCCTGCGGGTTGGCTGCGGGCTGGCTGACGGCCGGTGATTGGGGCTTCTCTGACTCTTCCGTCATAATTGTCAGGCTGATAATTCGGGGCAGAGAAAGAAATAGTTTGGCATCGTCCGGGCCGGTCCGGGCCCGGCAGATAATGAACACCTATATACATCAGCGTCAAATTTTGTATTAAGAAAGTCCTTTCCATGTCCAACGTATCCACCCTTATCGATTCCAAGAGCGTTCCCGAAGCTAAGGCGGCGCTCGTCTGCCCTTCGCGGAACGAGACCTACAGCTTCAAAACGCTCCGCGAGGAGATGAACCGGGTTGGCCAGGGTCTCCTCACGCTTGGCGTAAAGAAAGGCGACCGGGTCTGCATCTATCTCGACAGCTCGCCCGAGTACCTGATCAGCTATTTTGCGCTCTGGCGGATCGGTGCGGTTGCGGTGCCGACCAACATCGTGTACAAAGGCGAGGAACTCCGGCACGTGATCCGCGATGCCGGTGCCATTGCCGTGATCACGGACCAGCAGGGAGCTCTCGTGATCCATGCTATCCAGAAGGATGTTCCCACAGTTGCCGAAGTCATCAGCGTGGGCGGGGCCTGCGAAGGCTGCGTGGCATGGGAATCGTTCCCGCCCGCCCCGGCGAACATGCGCTCGGTCAACTGTTCGGTTGAAGACCTCTGCCACATCCAGTACACGGCGGGAACGACCGGCAAACCCAAAGGTGCGATGCTGACGCACGGCAACTGGATGACCGCGCTCGATACCGAACGCGACGCCCTCCGGCTCCGGCCCGTTGACACGTATCTCGGCATCTACCCGATGGGCCATGTCGGCCTCTCGTGGGGCCTCTCCGTGATGCGGGCCGGCGGCACATACGTGATGATGGAGCGGTTCGAGCTCGAACACTACCTTACGCTCGCGGAACAGTTCGGGGCAACAATTCTTGCCGGCATGCCGCCGGTCATCCACACGCTTGCCCATGCCGCGCCCGGTACCGAAGAGCGCCTCGCGACCGCCCGCGTGATCATCTCCGGTGGCGGCGGCCTTCTGCCCGCGGTCTGGGAAGCGTTCGATAAGCGCTACCATATCCCGGTAGCAAACTCGTACGGTTTATCCGAGACGATCGTGATCGGTTCGGGCACGACCACGCTTCCCGAATACCCGAACCTCACCAAGAATTACACGAGCGTTGGCGTCGCGGTCGGCTACACGGAGCTGAAGATCGTAGACCCGGCCGACCCGGAGAAGGAGCTGCCGTTTGGCGAGAGCGGGGAGGTGGCGATTCGCGGCCCGGCCGTGGCCAAAGGATACTGGAACCTGCCGGATGCGACCCGCGATGTCTTCCGGTCCGATGGCTGGTTTTTGACCGGCGATATCGGGGATATCGATCCGGATGGCATCCTCTGCATCACGGACCGGAAGAAGGACATGATCATCATGTCGGGCTGGAAGATCTATCCCACCGAAGTGGAGAACGTGATCGTCCGGCACCCGGCTGTCGCGGATGTCGCGGTCTTTGGCGTACCGGACGAACGGCGTGGAGAACTGCCGGTGGCGGCAGTTGTGCTCCGGCCCGGCGCTTCGCTGTCAGAAGCGGACCTTGTGGCGTACTGTAAGGAACACATGGCCTCCTACAAAGTCCCGAAGAGACTGATCCTTGTGGATGCCCTGCCCCGGGTCCACGGCTGGAAACTTTTGCGCCGGGATCTCCGGTTAAAATTCAGCGGCAGCGGTGCGTAAACAATTAAAAATAAAATTAAAAATAAAAAAATTCCAAAGTCCGGCGAACCGTAATGTTCCGGGATCCATTCATTTTTTGGAAATAATGGTTTAGAAATTTCCCTGGAACGGGTAGTCCTGATCGATCACGGTGTATTGTTTGCCCGAGTCCATCGTGAGTACCACAATCACGCGATCGGTTTTCGTGGTCCCCATGAGCGTGAGGGTGTACCCCTCGGTTGGTGCGTCCCGGAGATCCTGTTTTGTGATGCAATCCGAACGGATCACGGTCATGGTCATCCGTTCAACCTGGCCCAGCCCGAGGCCGCCATTGAGCCGGGCTGAGATGGTGGGAGTCTCGGTGTCGGTGTTCCGGCTCACTGTGATACTGATCGATTGATCTTCAGGAACCTGCTCTGTTGGTCCGGGTTCGAGCGAACAGCTCGTGGTGGTTGTCGTGTCGGGAGGTGCAGGGAGTGCCGGCTGGGCTGTGATGGCCGGAAGAGACGCCGGGGTGGGCGTGGCCGGTGATGCGGCCGGTGCGGATGCGGTATGGGTGCATCCGGCGGCGAGGATGGACAGTACGAGTATGAGGGGCAGGATCACCCGGAAGGAACCGTGCATATGCATGGGTATCTTCCGGTGAGAGTTAAGGGTTCCGGAATTATTCCGGTATCGACGGGACTTGCCGGGATGAGGGGATCCGGAAGAGGAGAATGGATACCGTTCCGCACCACCAGAATTGTAAATGAGTAATCCGTATAAGACTGTCATCCATGAACGCGGAAAGCATGATAAAAGGAATTGTTACCTCATATATCTCATCCCCTCAGGGCATGGAGACAATTTGTAAGTATGTCTCCTCGGATGATGGACACAAAGCGATCCGGGAATATCTCCAAACCCCCCATGGAAAGCAGATCGTGAAGGAAGTCCTGCCCCTTTTGCTGGACGCTGTTGATCTCCCGGACGATCTGAAGACTTCAATAAAAGAAAATCTTGAAAAGAAAAATTAAAAAAATTTCCGTGTTTACATTTCATCTGCCACAAATAGTTCAGCCGGACTTTTTTCTCCCGGGAAAAAAATTATTTTTTCTCAAAACAGTCCTTGCAGGTCATCGTCTTCTTGACCAGCCCCATCATCCGGATACAGTGGCTGCACCCCTGCACGCCGCAGTGCTCGCACTCCCGCAGCTGGCTTGCCGGGACCTCCTTCCCGCAGTGGGGACACTCGTACATCTCTTCCGACCCCACGGCATCTTCGGGCGTCTCATCGTACGAATGGGTGTCTCCCCCGCTGGTTGCGGGCTCATACATCCGGTACACGATGGCAGCGATCTCGCAGAACATCCTCCAGCAGAGACTCCCGAAGATGAGGAATGCGATCCAGAAGAGGGGCGAGGCCGTGGGAGTGATGACAAGAGCGGTGGTGTTCGTGAACGATTTTGCTGCATTCGTTCCCGATGCTCCGAACCCCGCAGTGATCCCGAGGAGTGAGATCACGATGATCGTGATCGCTCCCAGGATGTAGATGATCCTGAGACGATTCCCGATCAGGAATCTTTTGAAGGGCAATGGCTTGCCCCCGCCGGTCTTTTTTCGCTCCGGTGGTTGTGCGACCGGGGCACGGGTAGGGGAAGTTGTCCGGTGAGCGCTCGCCGGCTCCTCGTATAATGGCTCATCCCGCCGCTGTACCCGTGTCATATTATCCGGATGCACCGCAGGAAACGGGTACCCGCATCTGTTGCAGAACCGGGCGTTATCGTCCGATGTGGTTCCGCAGCTCGGACAGGTTCTGGTCATGGTATCTCCAGAGGAGAAGTTTGTCGGGATTTGAGCATGAATGTATTGATCGGGTGCGGGCTCCCATACCTTGGAAATATTTCCAACACCGGTCCAGGAAAAAAGATTTTGTCCGGGCGCATCAGAGCGCGAGCCGGACTTCCTTTGCGGCTTCGCACATGTTCTTGAGTTTCCAGTAGGCAGACTCGCGGCTCCGCATCCGCATGCCGCAGTCCGGGTCGATCAAGAGGATCTTTGGGTCGAAGTACTCCACGGCCTTCTCGATTCGCTTCCTGATCTCTGGCACGGTCTCGACCGTCTCAATGGACGAGTCCACGCAGCCGTACCCGAGCATGTGCCCGGTCAGGTCCCGGCGCGAGATGATGTCCAGGTTCGCCTGGTTGTTCGAGAACTCGAAGTCAAAGACATTCACGTTGTACTTCAGGATCTCGTCGATCACGTTTGCGATATTCCCGCAGACATGCATGCATACGGGAACCCTGACCGATGCGGCGATCAGTTCCACTGCCTGCTTCCCGATTGCGAGATCGGCAATGCCGGTCGAGAGGATCGGCTCGTCAATCTGGAGCACGGTGATTCCGGTTGCTTCAAGGCTCCGTGCCTCGGGCACGAGCGCAGCGGCAAGGTCGAGCGCCAGTTCTTCCTTGTTCCGGTACATCGGGGTGCTGATGTGCAGGCCGTGGGCGAGCGTGGACGGGCCGGTGATGATCCCTTTTACCTTCGGGAACTTCGCAATCGCATACTTCGTGTCGGCTGCGGTGATCGCGCCGGCTGCCGGCTGGATCTTGCCGATCACATCCTGCTCGCGGACTCCCGGGAGTTTTCCGGCAAAGTTCCCGATCATGTCGCCCCTTACCTGCCCGTCCGAGATGATATCGATGCCGGCCCCGATCTGGTCGGCGACCGCGGTCTCGACCGCACCCGCGAGCGGGTCAAATAAATGTTTCAGCCCGCCGGCTTTTACCACCGGATAACTGCCGACAACGGTCGTTGCCAGCACTTTATTGATGAAATATGCTTTGGACATGGGTATTCCGGGCCTGAAATCGTACAGATCGATTGTTCCGGAAGGAAAAATAGTTCGTGGTTGGGGTTATGGGACCAGCCGGTGCATGTCGCGGGGGAAGAGGACTGCTTCACGCACGTTCGAAAGACCGAGCATGGTCATGACCAGGCGGTCCGCACCAAGACCCCAGCCGGAGTGGGGCGGCATGCCGTACCGGAACGGCTTGAGGTAGAACTCGAAGCTCTCCGGGTTCAGACCTTTCTTCGCAATCTGGTTGACGAGAATGTCGTACCGGTGTTCCCGCTGGGCGCCGCTGGAGAGTTCCATCCGCGGGTGCATCATGTCGAACGCCTTGCAGATGGAGGGATCGTTCTCGTACTGCATGGCGTAGTAGGGCCGGATCTCGGAGGGCCAGTCCACGATAAAGTAGTGGCCGCCCATCTCGGCACCGATCGCCCGCTCGGCCGCGGGGCTGACATCGTCGCCGTACTTGATCGGCTCTTCGATCTTCTTTGCTGCAATCTCGATCGCGTCCGCGTACGGGAGCCGGGGGAACGGCGCTTTCGGCACCGCAAAGTCGGTGATCTCAAGGTTTGCGAGCTGGGTGCTGCACGTCTTGTTCACGTACTCGTAGGTCTTGACGATCAGGTCTTCAAGGATGCGCATGACCTCTAAATGATCGGCAAACGAGACCTCGATATCGATGCTGGTTGCCTCGTTGAGGTGCTTGGTGGTGTTGTGCTCCTCGGCCCGGAAGATCGGTCCGATCTCGTACACCTTCTCGCAGCCGGCGGCCATCATCATCTGTTTGTAGAGCTGCGGGCTCTGGTTCAGGAATGCCTCCTTGTCGAAGTAGGCGATCGGGAAGAGTTCGGTGCCGCCTTCGGTTGCGGCGGCCACGATCTTGGGCGTGGTGATGGCGGTGAAGCCGTGGTTGTGGAGGTACTCGTTGATGGCGTAGCACGCAGCGCTGCGGATCTCGAAGACCGCGGCAACGCGGGGCCGTCGGACATCAAGGAACCGGGCATCGAGCCGGGTGTCGAGCTCGGCGGATACTTTCTCGGAGACATCGAGCGGGAGCGGCGTCTCGGCAAGGCTGACGATCTCGATCGATTCGGGCACGAGCTCGCGGCCACCGGGGGCCTTGTCGATCGCCTTGACCGGGCCGATGACCCGGACCACGGATTCACGGGAGACCGCTTTGACCGCAGCGAGAACCGCTTCGGATACTTTCTTCTTCGGGATGGTCACCTGGATGATGCCGGTCCGGTCGCGGACGAGCATGAAGGCGAGGCCGCCGAGATCCCTGACCTCGTGGACCCAGCCGCAGACTTCCGCGTGGCCGCACTCCGGTGTGACGTTTGTGATGGGTATGCGCATAAAATCCTATATCTATGGGGTGGGGGGGATTATGGATTTATTGTCCGAGCAGCCATCCGTCCGGCACACAACCAATCCACAACCCATATAATATTCGTAAATCCCTCTTTATTGGAAGAACTATGGCAGATACTTCCAAAACCCCTGAATCACCGGGAACAACCGGGTGGAGTACCGGCACCAAGGTCCTCCTCGGGATCATCGCACTTGTGGTTGTTGTTGCAATCCTTGCGATCGTCACGCTGAGCGTTGAGGTTGCCGAGTCACAGGAGGGAACCGCCTTCCCCTACAGCACCACCTACCGGGTCAGCATCCCTGATGGGGAACCCGTCACGATCGGCAGCTCCAGGATCCTTGTCATGACCTATGAGAACGAGGTTATGACCGAGGTCAATGGCGTCAAGGAGAAGCTGGTTGCCGGCCAGGAGCGTGTCATCAGCCCGCATTCTGCAAAGATCTCCGCACTGGGCCTCCCCCTGATGAACACGAATTTCCAGATCACGCTGACGTATCTCGGCACCTCCGGCAAGAATGCCCTGTTTGACATGAATGTCAGGACCTCAGAACAGGTCCACCAGATGATTATCAACACGCTGATCCCGTCAAGCATGCACGCCCAGCCTGCGTGAAAAAAAAATTTTCTTTGATCCTTTTTTTATCTGATTAGCCGGATTGCATCGGGATACAGCACATCCTCCCGCGAGTCCAGTGGTACCGTTGCAATGGTCATGTTGATGTTGTCAATCGGGTTTGCGAGGATCTTTGAAGTCGAGAGCGTGTAGAGCGTGTCACCGATGTAAAGCGAGCGTTTCACTTCATTCTTCGAGCTGCCATAGTAGTAATACCCGCTGCCTCCGGTGCCGTGCTCAACAGTACCCCGCAGGACAAAACCGCTGGCGGGATCAATACCGAAGACATAGGCCCCGTACCAGATATTCGGCTGGTCTCCGCTCAGTTTTTCGGATTGGGCCGCATCCTGCCGGACTACCCGGGCCGGGATCACGAGAAGGTTCTTAGCCTTGTCAAAGAGGAATGCCTTGTGGTCCGAGAGGGCTGCCGAGTCTGATCCGGCATCTCCGATCTCGACCTTTCCCACCTGCTTTGGATTTTCCACACTCCTCACGTCGAAGAGGGCGAGCTTGATGCCCTGTGTTGAGACGCCACCCCACTCGTTGGTTCCCGTTTCCTTGCCGATGCCGATGATGTAATCCTTGTCATAGGGGTGAAGGTAGTCGGAGTACCCCGGGATCTTGAGTTTTCCGAGGATCTTCGGGGCAGACGGAGTCGCGAGATCGATGACAAAAAAGGGATCGATCCGCTTGAACGTCACCATGTAGAGCCGGTCTCCGATGAACCGGGTCGAGTAGATCGTCTCCTGCTCGGCAATATGGGTCAGTTCGCCCACCGTCTTCATGCCGGAATCGAGCACGAAGACATTGTTGTACTCGTACGAGCCCCGGGTGGTGTATACGTTCGAGGTCGTGGCAACACGGAGGTTGTTGTTATACTCGTCCATTGCAAACTGGTTTTTAAGGTAGCCTGGCACCTCGCCCCGTGCAAGGTACGTGATCGCCCCGTTATCGATTGCTATCTTGTGGATGGCAGTCGTGCTCTGGTCGATCTCCTTTGTGGTGATCTTCTCCGCTTCCTGCGCCTTCATGTCAGCGAGGACCCGCTGCTTCTCGTCCTCGTTCATCCGGTTGAAGTCCTCCCAGAGGACCGGTGAGGAGACCCCGGATGACGAGACTGAGGATCCACTCCCGCTCCCTCCAAAGGCAATTGCCGGTTCAGCCATGCCCCGTCGCCAGATGTTGTGGTATTTCTGGTAACTGATGTACATCGCGTCCGTTGATACGTACATGATGTTGCCGCTTCCCACGAGGTACGTCTTTGCATCTTTCTCGTTTGCACGGTCAGTGTCAAAAGAGGTGATGGTAGTGAACGCGTACTGTCGTTCGGTGTTGTCGAAGTAGTAGACATCCGGTGTGACAACGCATTTCGTGTTCTCCCTCACACACGGGATACGGAACTCCTCTTTTGCATAGCTGTATACCTGCTCGCGGGTGACGAGGTACACGCTGCTGCCGATCAGACGGGCGTCGATGTAGTCGCCATCAATCTCGTACTCTTTTGTGACCGTCGGGTTCTTCCGGTCGCTGATGTCGTAGAAGACCGCGTGGGTTGCGGGTGAGTAACCCCCGTAATAAGGCATGGACTTCATCTGCGAAGCAGAGACCGGGCCATCCCCGGCACCCGGGGAAGAGGAACCGGTCGTAAAGAGGACAAGCCGGTTGCCCGAGACGAAGATATCCTTTGGCGTGTCATCGATAGTTGTCGTCGATATGATCGCGGCAGATGACGCCGGGTAGGCATCCACGATGGTCAGGGTGTCGCCCGAGATTACGTAGATGTACCGGCCATCATTTTTGACAAAATCCGGTTCATCGACCCCGGCTACCTGGACGTTCGTTGTGGAGTAATCCGTTGCCCCTGTCAAAGAAAGTACGGTGGACTGGCCGTTGGCCGATTCGCCAACAGCGGCCTTTGGAACGGCCACAGCAACGTCCCTTTCCATTCCCGCGCCCGTGGTGGAATATTCGCCCACCGCTTCCGCGGCGAGTTTCGTGTTCTCCTCGATATACTGGCGGACTTCATCCGCTGAACTGAACTTTTTTATCTCCCCGGTTGCTGTGGGTGTCACCGTGGATCCTGTACAGCCGGCTGCAATGATTGCGGCTATCAGGATTACGGTGAATGCCAGGGAAGAGAGCATCCTGTGTGACATAATCGATCCGGAGTCGTTGTATCATAAGAGATGATGAATCTGGCGTTGACTTCTAAAAAAATGGTAGTTATTGCGGGTCCGGTTTTGGATACGGGAACGCCCGGCAGTTTTTTAGCCCGCTACCAGGTCCCGGCAGTGCAGATCATGCAGCAACCGGGCCTTACGGTACTGCGATACCCTCCGGTTATGAATGATCCTTTGTCGGCTCCGCGGTCTCTTTGTCAGCGCACGGGTGCCGGAGCATCTGGATCACGATGGATGCCACGGCCAGCATGGAGATGCCGATGATCGCGTAGATCACGAGACTGAAGTTCTCCTTGACGATCGGAAGGCCGCCAAAGAAGTAGCCGGCGAGCGTGAAGGCAACGATCCAGAGACAGCCCCCGATCACGTTGTAGGTGAAAAACCAGCGGTACCGCATCTTGCCGACCCCGGCAAGGAATGGCGCAAAGGTCCTGATGAACGGGATGAACCGTGCGATCACGATGGTAATGCCGCCGTACTTTTTGAAATATTCCTGAGTCCTCTCAAGGTGTTCGGTCTTAACGAAACTGCACTTCAGATTGAGAACTTTCATGCCGGTGGTGTGCCCGATCCAGTAGTTGACGGTGTCCCCGAGGATCGCAGCGGCAGCCAGGGTGATTATCAGGATCTCAACGTTCAGGTACCCGGCTCCCGCGAGCGTGCCGGCAACAAAGAGCAGGGAATCGCCGGGAAGATACGGCAGGACTACGAGACCCGTCTCGCAGAAGACGATCAAAAAGAGAATCAGGTAGGTCCAGAACCCGTAGCTCTCAATGATCCCGGGCAGGTACTTGTCGATATGGAGGACGAGGTCGATAAAAACAAACGGCAGATCCATTTCCGGATATATCTGCCCCGGGATGCAATAAATGCTCCACCATCCCGCTGGAGCAGTCCTGTGGCACTGGCGGGGGAATAAATACTTTGTATAGGGGCATACAATAACGAATACAGGTGAACCAATGAAAAACGTCCGTCAACCGAACTACTCCTTTGTCATTCTTACGCTCATTCTCATCCTCATCGATACGATCCTTGCATGGATCTCTACGGCGATCTTCCCGGCCCTCGGCTTTGGCGTGATATCGCTTATGTATATCGCTGCCCCGGTCATGATCCTCTTCACGCTCTGGTATGGCGCCTATGGTGCGATCGCAGCCTATGCCGGGACGCTTGTGGGCTCGGGGCTGATGATCTCCGAGACGCTCGTGCAGCACCCTTATGTGGCGATCCTTTGGGCACTTGCCGGGCTCTTCCAGGTCCTGATCCCGCTCATGGCAATCCGGAGTTTTGGCGTGGACCTCTCCATGAAGAACCCGCGCGACTATACCTACGTGATCCTGTTCGGTGTGATCATCAACAACCTCGTCGGCGCTGCGTGGGGCGTCTGGACGCTCTCTCTTGTGGAGACCGTGAACCTCGGATCGGCCTTCTGGATCTGGTTCATTGGCAATGTCGTGCTCTGTATCCTGGTCCTCCCCCTTGCGCTCAAACTGTTCACGCCAAGGATGGAGAGGACCCGGTTATACGTGAAAAATTACTGGGATTAATCCACCCTTTTCTGATATTTTTTTGCCGCACCGGATGCCCGTGCCGCACTCCTAAAAATTACAGAACAATGCGCTCGTCGCCGGCCTGCCACTTCGGGTCGACGATGCAGAGAAAGACCAGATCGACCGTGCCGGTGTTCCGGATGAACTGCCGGGCACCCGGCGGGATATGGGCGATCTGGCCCGGGCGGACGGGGGCCTGTTCGTCATCAATGTGCATCTCCCCGCTGCCGCTGAGAATGTAATAGAGTTCCGTGGAGCGTTTCAGCACGTGGGGCAGGGTTGATTCGCCGGGACGTACGATGGCGTGGGCGATGCTGCAGGAAAGCCCGGACGCTTCCGGCACCTTGTCCGGATGGAGGAGCTCGATGAGGAGCGACCGGTCGATGACCCGCTCGTGGGTATAGTCGGCGATATCACGGATGAGCATGATAAAATCTCATCTCCCGGGTGGGCGGCCAGTCAATAAATATTCTCTATCCATGGTTTCGGGCACGTAAGTCAGTATGATCCGGTACAGTGCATCTTTATTGCGCCCGGCAGGTATCATTACAGTAGTGGTTATCATGAAGATCATTGGCATCAACGCAAGCCCGAAGGGTGAGAAGAGCCAGACCCGCCGTCTTGTCATGGGCGTACTCGAAGGCGCCCGGCAGGCCGGGGCAGACATTACGTTCGTGGACATCTGCGGTCTTGAGATCAAGTACTGCACCGCGTGCGGTACCTGTTATGCAAAAGGCGAGTGCATCCATGACGATGATTTCCCGGCGCTCCTTGAGAAGATGTTGGATGCTGACGGGATCGTACTCGGTTCACCGAACTACATCAACCAGGTCTCGGCCCAGCTCAAGACCATGCTTGACCGGATGGCGGATGTGGTACATTGCCAGACACTCGCCGGCACGTACGGGTGTGCGGTCTGTACGGCGGGTGGTGCGAAAGCGGACGAGGTGGCGGACTACATGAATTCGGCCCTCCGGAGTTACGGGGCCATGACGGTCGGGAAGGTAGGCGTGCTTGTCGGTGCCGATCCGAACGCAATTGTCAGCGGTGAAAAAGAGGCAAAGGCACTCGGGAAGACACTGGCCGAGGCGATAAAAACGAAGTGGTCCGACCCGGCGCAGGAAGCGGTCCTGAAGGAGCGCAAAGAGTATTTCAAGCGCATGATCTCGTTCAACAAGGATCTCTGGAAGCACGAGTACGATTACTGGAAGAGTCTCGGGGAACTCTGAAACACCCCTCAGGTCTCTCTTTTTAAAAAGTGCCGGGGTTCCTGGTGGGAACCGGCCGGGTAAAAAGAATAGTGGATATCCGGGAACGCGCCGGCACCCGATTATAATCAAAAATATTGTATGGGTTGGGGTATCCTTACGTCCGCTTCTTGATCATCTCAAGGGCTTCGAAGGCCTCTTTCCGGACCATAACGTTCTCATCAGTGAGCAGGCCGGTCAGGTGGTCGATCGCTTTCTGGTCGCCGATCTCTCCGAGCAGGAGGGCAGCCCGCTTCCGGACATCGCTCTGGTCGTCCTTCAGGACCATAATGAGCGGGGTGGTGGCCGGTTGGCCAAGCATCCAGAGCGCCTCCATGGCACCGGTCCGGACCCGGTTGTCGCCGTCGCGGAAGACCTGCATGAGTGGTGCAATGGCGGGAACGCCGAGTGCGGCAAGTGCCTTGATGGTCTCGATCCGGACCGGCCGTTCGGGATCATTGAGACTCTCAATGATCTTCGGGATGGCCCGGGTGTTGCCGATCTGGCCGAGCACTTCGATGACGCCCCGGCGGATGCCCGGGTTCTGGTCGCCGAGTGCCGCAATCAGGGTATCGAGGGCCGGTTCGCCGATCGTGACGAGAGCGAGCGTAGCCCTCCGGCAGACCTCATCGTTCTGGTCGATGAGCGCCCGGATTAGCGGGGCAATGGCGGGTGCCCCCAATGAACAGAGCGTTGCCATGGCCGCAATCCGCACCCTCTCCTGCGGGTCGTTAAGGCTTGCGATCAGGGGGGCAACAGCCCGGGTATCCCCGATCTGGCCAAAGGCAACCGCGGCCTCGTACCGCACGCCGGCATCCTGGTCCCTGAGGGACTCGATGAGGACTGCTACCGCCCGTTCCTCCTTCATGATCCCGAGCGCCTGAACGGCACCCCGCCGGATCAGCGGGTGGCCGTGCCGGGTTGCCTGGATCAGGGGAGCAATGGAGGGTTCGCCGATCAGCTGGAGCGCCCGGATGGTCTCCTGCCGTACATCCTCGCCGGGATCGTCCATGGCGCCTATCAGCGGGTGGACTGCCGGTCCGCCGATCTTGCCGAGCGTGTCGGCGGAACCCCGGCGGATGATCCAGTATTCATCCTTGAGCCCGCGGATCAGCGGTTCGATGAACGGTTCGCCCAGGTCTCCTACCGATCGGACCGCTGCCCAGCGGGTATCGAGATCGCCCTCGGTCAGTGCCTTAAGGAAGGTATCGTAGCGCTCCTTCTGTGCCCGGAGGCGCGCCTCTTCCTGCTCGTCCTTGCCTGACTTGAACAGGTTGAGAAATTTCTTGCCAATACTCATATGACTTCTCCGAACGAATATTAGTATAAATACCCTCAAATAGGTATCGGCGGGTATTTGAAGCCGTTTGTGGCAGTTCTCTCTTTTAAAAATGGGGAAATGAGGGGATGTGGGCCGGAAATCACCGGTTACTGCTTGTAACCCACTGTGAATTGCACCGTGCTGGAAGCGGTCTTCGGGACATCGTACACATACATGGTATAGACTCCGGTGGGCATGGTGGTATCGGTGGTATAGGGGAAGTTCCAGTTCTTGTCCGCCTGCACCGAGAATGTACCCAGGGTCACGCCCCCCGCGTAACTGCCGGGGCCGTAAAGGACCAGCTGGACATTCGGTGCTCCCGTGGTGCAGATGCCGGAGAATCGCAGGGTATCGCCTTTCCCCGCTGCATAACTGTTGGTGGTTACCGTGAGCGTTCCGCCACCAATCACTAAGAACTGCTTCCGTTCGGATACCTGGTTATTGAGATCAGTCACAATCACAGTATAGGTACCGGGCATGACGGATGAGCCCGGGTTCCATGTATACTTCCAGGCCCCGAGTTCATTCACGGAAGGATTATCGAGCTGGATCCCGTTGGTGTATTTTCCCGTACCATAGACGGTGACAAGCACATAGCTGGTTCCCGTTGCCGTTCCTGAGAACACCTGTGAATCCCCGATCACCATTGTATCTTTTCCCACGTTCAGGGTCAGTGAAATGGGCTGGTCCCGCGAGGGAACGACGGTTGGGGGGATCGTGGTGACCGTCGGGGCGACCGTTCCTGAAGAAACGACCTGTGGTACCAGTGCGACAAAGACGTTGTTGGCACCGGGCGATATCGTCATTGTGGCATCCCAGTTCTCATAGCCCGTGTACCGGAGCTCCACGGAATGGCTGCCGGTCTCGATATCGGTTAATGTAGTGGGAGTGCTTCCCCGGTACTGGGAATCAAGATAGATCTGGGCCCCGGTGGGTTGGGATGCGAACTGGACGGTCCCGGTCTTCGCAACGGGTTCGGCAATGCAGCCCGAAAGCAGGACAAAAAATACAACAAAAAAAATGATCGGTACACTCAGATTCTTCGGGACCATGGGATGATACGACCTCTCACGATAACCGTCACTCCGAAGCGATATATAGATTTGCACGACGGGTTTCTGCCGGCGGAATCCGAGAGGGCGCGATCCGGCCGCGGGATACAAAGGCCGGATGGTTAACGGGATCTTCGGATCAGCCGGAGGATCTCATTTGCAAGGGCCACGCTCTTCTCCTCGTCCACCATCAGGGTATCGAACCGGACCGCGTCTTTCACGGTGACGGGATCGCGGATATCCTGCACAAAGCAATCGATCAGGTCACCGTAACAGGCAGCAGTCCCGGCTGAACTCGCCTCAAACCCGGCGGCTTTCATGAGCGCTGCCGCAGGGCCGCTCACCGGGGCGTCGCCGATGAACGGGCTCACGGCGATCACGAACTTGTCTTTTAAGGCCTGCCGAAACCCCTCGCATTCCAGGATCGGAGTGATGCTCGTGATCGGGTTGGAGGGGCCGATCACGACCGCATCGCTTGCCGCAATGGCATCGAGCGCCTCCTGCGTGGCAATTGGCGGATCGTGGTAACTCCGTACAACCTCCTGGATCTCAAGTTTCCCCTTCCCCCGGACCCAGTACTCCTGGAAATGGATGAGGCCGAGTTTGGTCTTCACCTGCGTGGTCACCTCCGTGTCGCACATGGGCAGGACCGTCTCCCGTACCCCGAACCGCTCACAGAGGATTGTCGTGATGTTCGTCAACCGCATCCCGTGTCTCAGCATCTCCCCGCGGGCGATATGCACGGCCCGGTCCTTATCGCCGATGCCGATGAACTCGTCGGTGCCGAGCCGCTTTATCTCCTCGTGCGTGGTGAACGAATCGTTACGAATCCCCCACCACGTCTCCGTGTTGAGGATGCCGGCAAAGAGGTACATCACCGTGTCCACGTCCGGGGAGATGTGGTTGCCGGAGATCCAGACGTCCTCGCCCGTGTTCACGACCACCGCGATCTCGTGCCGGTCCATCACGTTCTGCATGCCCCGCAGGAGCTTCGGCGTACCGGTCCCGCCCGACAGGAAGGTAATCATTACTCAATACTTTTATGCGATGTATATGAAGATTCTTTAGTGAGTCTGAAGATCATCAAGGACCCGGTGCATGGCTATATCGAGCTGGAGGACTACGCCCTCCGGCTGCTCGATTCCCCCGTCCTGCAGCGCCTCCGCTATGTCAAGCAGCTCGGGTTCTCGTTCCTCGTGTATCCCGGGGCCAACCACACGCGCTTTGAGCATTCGCTGGGCACCATGTTCCTTGCGGATGTTGCCTGCCGCCGTTTCCAGCTCCCCAAAGATGAGCACACGCTCGTGGTCTCCGCAGCCCTCCTCCACGACATCGGCCACGGGCCGTTCTCGCATGCCTGCGAACCCCTGATGGAGCAGTACCTCCACCGTACCCACGATGAGATCGGACCGGTCATTGATGATACGACCGGCACCCTGCTCGCGGACGCGGGTGTCGATCCAAAAGAACTCTGCGCTGTCGTGGCGGGAAAACACCCGCTCTCCGGCATCATCCATGGCGACTTCGATGTGGACCGGATGGATTACCTGCTCCGCGATGCGTATTACACGGGTGCCCCGTACGGCACGGTCGATGCCCAGCGCCTGATCCGGCACCTGATCCGGTACCCCGACGGGACGGTGCTGGACGAGAACGGGGTGAACGCCGCCGAGTCGCTCCTCATCGCCCGGACCCTGATGCGGCCGACCGTCTACTACCACCATGTCAGCCGGATCGGGGAGAGCATGTTCCAGCTGGCATCGTTCGAACACTGTACCGGCAAAAGTACCGATGAGATTGCCCGGTTCCTCCGGATGGACGATGCATCGTGCATGCAGGCGCTTCATACGTCGGAGAGCCCGGTTGCGCGGGGCCTCGCCTGCCGCCTCTACGAGCGCCGGCTCTACAAGCGGGCGGTGTACGCCGGCAGCGACCAGGTGAACGCGAACACGTACCATGACGGGATCCCGTATGAAAAATCCCGGGAACTTGGCGGGCGGATTGCCGATGCTGCGGGTGTCCGTCCCGAAGAGGTGCTCGTGGATATCCCTGAGATCCCCCGCGAGATGTCGCTTGGGGTCCGGGTGCAGAGCCGGCAGGCCCTCTCCACGTTTGAAGAGTTCTCGCCCCGCATCCACACTCTCAACATGACCCGGCGCGAACAGTGGCGCCTCGGCGTGTACTCGCTTCCCGAACACCGGGAGACGGTGGGAGATGCTGCCTGCGAAGTCCTGCACCTCCGGAAACCCACCCGGCAGGACACCCTTTTTTAACAATCGCCTTTGGGGACCCCGCACCTTACGGGAAAATAAACACTAATATATTACGATTCCCTAACACTCACGCATGAAGTCCCTTCTCCCTGCAGCGTTCGCGCTCGTCATCGCGGGGGTCATGATTGCCGGCTGCACCCAGGGCCCGGCAACCGTTGCCTCCCCGGCCTCCACGACCGTTCCCGCTGCCGTTGCACCTGCTGCCACGACCACGGCCGGGCAGTCCTCCTCCGCCTTCTTCACCCTTGGCGACCACTATCTCCAGAAGTCGTACTCGTTCCAGAGCGAGACGGATACCCGCACGGAACAGTTCCGGGTGGATGATCCCTCGTGGGGCATCGATTTCACCGTGCTTCCGCTCAACGATGATCTCCAGTACTGCTGGTTCGAGATGACCGTCACCAACAGGGACAACGGGAAGACGGATACCTACGGCTTTGGCCGCACCTATCCAACTGAACTGCACCAGCAGTATCCGATGTACGTCACCGGCCCGTACAAGATTGAGATGAAAGGCAACCGGGTCAAGGTGGACCTGACCGCTGCCAAGCGGAACCCGTGAGGAGACCGATCATGGCTGACGATTCACTCATCCTCATGATCGGGTTTGCGATCGTTGTGATCGTAACGGTGATCGCGGTTGCGGTGGCGATGCTCCAGCTCCGCAGCGCCGAGCGCCGGATGCACGAGAGTTCGATCCGGTTCAGGATCTATACCGATCTTTTAAACGCGATCACCGAGCTGAACCTTGCGGGCGGCGACTCGTACAAGGTGGAAGCGGCAAAGAAGAATCTCGCCCTGACCTTGAACCGGCTCAACCTTGTGGCGAGCACCGGTGTCCTGCGGTGCACGAACGACCTGCTGGACTTCTTCAACGAGCACAAGGACAAGGACTACGATACCTTAAAGCTCCACAATATTCTCAACCGGCTTGTGGTCGCGGCCCGGCGGGATTTGAATCCCGTCCACGCAAAGCAGATCGAGGACTCGCAGGTCCGGTTCCGGTTCTTTGCCCCCATGAAGAAGTGAGCGGGGCCGGGTTTATGCATTTTGTCTGGATTAAGGTATTCACAAGCGCATTTTTTTCCGGGCAGACTCTGCTCAAAATTTTTCAATCGCGATCATGAGGTGTCAGTTGATGAGGCGATTATCGGATAATTATCCGACAAAATGCATGTACATGCTACAAAATTTTTGATTTTCCGGCGTGAGATGGTTTGCCGATCAACCAGACCCTGCCTGAAAAATTTTGAGCAGGGGTCGAGGGGGTGATTGAAAATTTTTTGCCGGAGATCGATTGCGATGCTGATCAATGGTGTACCTGTTCACTCTGGTTTCTGCCAGGTTGTGTACACTACCAGGATTCATGGAGGAATAGTCAGTGAAGTACTGGACCCGGGGAGATGAGGTCAAATGAGCCCATAATAGGCTCCGTTTGCCAAACGGACGAAGGCCGGATCCGGCTCCAGTGGAAGTGCGTCAACGCCCATGGAAAAGTCCGATTAAATCGAGTATTTTTTGAAAATAATCATTTAAAACAGGAATTGACCTGTCAAAATAGCGGGCGTCCAGCAGCCTCTTTTTTCAGACAGACTTTGGGACGTGTAAAAATAACCGCTGACCGGCGGCCGCTATGACTGTTTTAGAAGGGGGGTGCCTGCGAAGAAGAATCCTGCGGGTTCTTCTCATCCTCCCAGTCTGATGACTGGTCGGACTTCGAAGTTTCGAGGGTCATCAAATCCGAGAAATGAGAAGAGTCCAGCAGGAAATACACAATCAACTGTGATTACTTGTAAATTTTTGATTATGGGTTTTTTTCAATAACACACAGTCTATTGTGAAATATGTAAAAACAGAGAATTTGGTTTTCCTATTTTGTCAATTATTACTGCGGTTTTGAAACTCTTGATACAACGCTTGAATTTGTTGATATTCCAACGGATAATTTTTTTGTGTTAATATTGAAAATGCCTCATTAAAAGCATATTCAGCAGCCTGTCTATCGTTATTATTATTTTTTACATCCCCAATCATGGTATACAGCATGGCAATGTCTAATTGAGTCTTTGCATACAGTAGTGGATATTCATTAATTGTCCGAATTTTAAGTGATTCGTTGAATGCATTTTTTGCCTTGTTAAAATTATTTTCTTTCTCTTTTACTAAAGCGAGATTTAAATATGAAATTCCAAGAAATTTTTGAATTGTTGCATAATCTTTCGGACGTTTATCTATAGTAAATATTTTTAGAGCATTTTTGTAAGCCAAAATACTATTTTCAATATCTTCTTGCGTAAGGGGTTCTTTCTGAAGGTATAAACCTCCAATGTTTTGTTGAACCGTCGCATATTCATTAGGGAAATTTTCTATAGTATATACTTTTAAGGCCTCATTATAGGAATACAACGATTGATCAAATGAGCCTGCAATTGCCCCATAATTTGCTTGTATCCTAGCGTATTGTTCTGGGTTGTTCGTTAATGTAACAACTTTTAAAGCACTTTCAAAGTGGTCTTTTGATTTTTGAATATAAGTGGCATTTTGTTCGGAAATACCAAGATTTCGATATGCCAATCCCACATTCGACTCTAAATCAGCATAGTCGTTGGGTGAAATGGATTGATTGATAATTCTTAATGCCGAATTAAATGCAACAATAGAATTTTTGTAATTTTCATTCTGATTGCGAATTTCGGATAGTTGTTGATATGCAATTCCTAAATTTTGTTGAGCTGCCGCATATTTTCCGGGATATTTTTCATAAGTAAAAACGGTTAATGAATCAATTAAAGAATCTCTGGAATGCAAGAGATTTATCTCTTTATTTCCAGAATCACTTAATAATCCATAATCTTTTCCGACTTTAAATTTAATTTCCGCGTATTCTGATGGAAATTGTTCTTTTGGGATGGTTCCAAGTAGATTATTATAAATTTCTATGGATTTTTCATATTCTTTTGAATTTTCATACTGTTGAGCAAGAACAATTTGATTCTTTGTTAAATCCATTAACCTTTGGTCATTAAACCAAGGAAGAATTGCCAACTGGACAATAGCGGCAATACAAATACCAATTATTGTAACAATTATGGCAATAATTTGCCATGAAGTTTCGGCCATCTATTAATCTACTATGTATATTGGATTTATAAATTAAGGTTTGAGAATGTTGAGTTTTGAGGCTCATCAGAGCCGAGAAACGAGATGGGAGGCATCAGCCGACATTCAACGAACGCTGTCGGAACTCGAAGCATACTGATGTATGCTTCTCGACCTCCAGGCCTGATGGCCTGTCGGTTCCACAAACTCTTTTTCCCCGCGCTCCGACATAGATACGACAGGAGAGCGGCAACATGCAAAAAGAGATCGTAGTCGGGGTGACGGGTGCGAGCGGGTCAATCTATGCCCGGCGCCTGCTTGAGGTGCTCAGCAAGGATGCAAAGGTCCACGTCATCGTCTCGGATGTCGCGGAGAAGATTGCAGCCCACGAGGGCGTCTCGCTCGCGGGATTCAATGCCGAGTACCACGCAAACGACAAGCTCTTCGCATCGATCGCCAGTGGTTCACATAAGTACGACGGTATGGTCGTGATCCCGTGCAGCTCCAAGACGCTTGCGGCGATCGCAAACGGATTCTCTGACAACCTGATCACCCGCACGGCCGATGTCTGCCTCAAGGAACACCGGAAATGTATTCTCGTCACCCGCGAGATGCCGCTCTCAAAAATTCACTTGAAAAACATGCTTGCCGCAGAAGAGGCGGGCGCAACGATCATGCCCGCGAGCCCCGGGTTCTACCACAAACCGAAAACCATTGACGATCTCGTGGACATGGTGGTGGCCCGGGTGCTCGACCACCTCGACATAGAACACGATCTCATCAAGCGCTGGAGTGGTTACGATGCGTAAATTTATTGAAACAATGCGAACGGCCGGGCTCGTGACCGAAGTCAAAGAGCCGGTCTCGACCGACAGGGAAGCCGCGAAGATGGCGGCCGGAACAGATAGGCTCCTCTTCTTCCACAACTGCGACGGCCACCGGGTCGTGATGAACCTCACCGCGAACCGGGCCTCGCTCGCCCGTGCGCTCAACATCGACGAGAAGAAGATCGTCCCGCAGCTGGCGGATGCGCAGTACAACGGGAAGATCGTGGATGACGGGAACCTGGCAACGGGCAAAGTCGATCTCACCAGGCTCCCGATCATGCACCACTTCCCGAAGGATGCCGGCAAGTATCTCACGTCCGGCATCGTTTTTTCCAAATACGATGGTGTGGAGAACGCCTCGATCCACCGCATGCAGGTGCTCGACGATCACCGGGTCGCGGCCCGGCTCGTGGAAGGCCGGCACACGCACGTGATGCTGAAAAAGGCGCTTGCCCGCGGGGAGAGACTTCCGGTCGCGGTCACGATCGGAACGCACCCGGCCGTCACCTTTGCCTCCTGCACCCGGGTCCCGACCGGGCAGGAACTCGGGTTTGCCGCGGAACTCCTTGGCGGGGAGATCCGGGTGAAGACGTGCAACAACGGCGTCCGGGTTCCCGATGCGGAGATCGTGCTGGAAGGCTATGTTACGGCTGAGCTCACGGACGAAGGACCGTTTGTCGATATCACCGGCACCTACGACCCGGTACGGCGCCAGCACATCATCGAGTTCACCGGTATGTACACAAAACCGGACTTTATCTACCACGGGATTCTTCCGGGCGGCGACGAGCACAAGATGCTGATGGGCGCTCCCTACGAGCCGAAGATCTACAAGGCCGTGGCCGGTGTCACGCAGGTGAAGAATGTCGTGCTGACAAAAGGCGGCTGCGGCTATCTCCACGCGGTGGTCCAGATCAAAAAGAGCACGCAGGGCGACGGCAAGAACGCGATCATGGCCGCGTTTGCCGCCCACACCTCGCTCAAGCACGTGGTCGTGGTGGACGAGGACATCGATCCCGAGAACCCGCACGAAGTCGAGTACGCGATTGCGACCCGGGTGAGCGGCGACCGGGACATCATGGTGATAGCAGGCGTCCGCGGTTCCTCGCTTGACCCGTGCCAGCTCGAAGACGGCACGAACGTGAAGGTCGGCGTGGACGCAACGATGGTGCTCGGCCGTGAAGCGGAGTTCACGCGGGCCACGTGGTGAACAATGCTGCTCGATAAAGACGACGAACGGATCCTTGCCGGTGAAGAGGGCGAGACAAAGCAGAAGATGCTCGAACTGCTGGTTGCGCTCGGGAAGGTCTTCGGGGCCGAGCGGCTCGTCCCGATTGCAAGTGCGCAGGTAAGCGGGGCGTCCTACAAGACGATCGGGAAGTACGGCCTTGAATGGCTGAACACGCTTGATGCAAAGGCTGTTGTCCCGGCCGTGCTGAACCCGATCGGGATGCCCCGGACCCGGTGGCAAGAGATGGGCGTGGACCCGGCATTTGCAAAAAACCAGCAGGCCGTGGTCGCAGCCTACGAGCGGCTTGGCATCGGCATGGAGTGCACGTGTACTCCTTACTATCTCCGTGAGACAAAGTTCGGCGAGCACCTCGCATGGTCGGAGTCCTCCGCGGTCTGTTACGCAAACTCGGTGATCGGGGCCCGGACCAACCGCGAAGGCGGGCCCGGTGCCCTTGCTGCGGCGCTCGTGGGAAAGACGCCCTGCTACGGGTTCCACCTGGACGAGAGGCGAAAACCGCAGGTGGTCATCCGCGTGCAGGCCGATACCCGCGAATGGACGATTGCGGACTACGGGGCGCTCGGCTACCATGTGGGCAAACTCGTGGGCAACCGGATCCCGTTCTTCACCGGCATCAACCCGGTCAAGGACCAGCTCAAGGGGCTCGGGGCGGCGATGGCAGCGACCGGCGCGGTGGCGCTTTACCACGTGGAAGGTGTGACGCCCGAAGCGCTGGACGGATCGTTCGACCTTTCAGGTCTTGAGACGATCGCGGTGGAGTCAGAGGAGATCCGGAAATTGTTTAAGGAAATTCCGGTCGAGGCGGTTGCGGTCGGCTGCCCGCACTGCTCTCCCGCGGAACTGGACGAGATCGCCCGGCTCATGAAAGGGCAGGTGGTGACAAAGCCGTTCTATGTCTTTGCCTCGCAGGGCGTGATCGACAAAAACCAGCAGACCGTGGATGCGATCGAGAAGAGCGGGGCCCGGGTCTTTGCCGATACCTGCATGGTGGTCTCGCCCGTGATGGAGCAGTACGAATCGATCATGGTGAACTCAGGAAAAGCGCTTGCGTACGTGCCGGACATGTGTGCTGCGGTCGCCCGGATCGGGACGATTGTGGATTGTGTGCGGGTAGGAACGGAATAATTTTTTTTAATTCTCTTTTTAAAAATTCCCGGATCAAATCCCGGATCATTGCCCCGCCCTGTTCAGGAATTTTCGCGGGCCATTCCGACTCCCACACAATCTCCCTGGTAAAAGCCGGCTGCAATGCCTGGGGAAAGATGTGAAAATCACGGAAGGCGACACCACGACCATAGCGCCCCGGATCAGCACGATCGCGATCCCGACCCCATGGCCCACCACGACCACAACCAGGCAGGCAAATTTTTTTGGCGTGTATAAAAAATAAAAAAGTTTGAAATGTTCCTTAAAAAATTGTAACTCATACCAACCAGATGAGCGATCACCCTTTTTTGTTTCCGGTCTACTTATGAACCGTGCGCAAGGCAAAATACTCATCCAGTTCTCGTGATAACTGGGATAAGATCACGACCTGCTCCTTGAATCCGTCCTTTTTCCCGTCCGGGGATTGTTTGCCTGCATATGTATGAATTGTACTTTCCGTCATCATCCATCACCCAATCTCAAGAGTAATTCTCATCCGACAACCCTGGTGGTTGTACATTCAACTCTGAAACAATAGGGGAATAAAGGTACTTGTCTGCGGTGCAGATATGCAATGCAGATTTCCCGGGGTGGGGCGAAGGCAGCGTGGGAATCTTTCGACGGAAATGAGTATTGTCCGCGATCCGATCAGGGTATGGCCGGGGATCTTTTCGCAATCCGCGGGTCTTAACAAAAATTACCGGAACGGAGAATAAAAAACCGGTCGCACTTTTTAAAAAAAGAGATCTCTTCAGCCAACTGCAAGCAGGATCTTTTTGATCTCTGCCACCGCGTCCGGTGCCGGGTTCCTGCCCGGATGGACCCCTTCCCCGTACGAAAGGATCTTCCGGACATCCTCTGCCCTGGTGTTCGTAAACGGGATCTGGTCCCAGATCTTCTGGTCTATCGTGTTCCACGTACACTGGAGCAGGTGGGTGAGAAGGATAACATTCGGTTCTGAGAACGACTTCCACTCCGCACCAATTCCCTGCTGCATCTGTTTCATTGCATGCTCTACCGTCTTCCCGCGGTGGACATGGTAGAGCCGCCTGCCCACTTCGGCCTGGGTAACATCCGGCATATATCTTCCTCCCACCCCTTTTAGGGATGAGGAGTGAATCCCGCTCGAGCTGCCATATACTTTGTGGCGAGTCATGGCCCGGCGTACAGGTGTGTGTACAAGAATACCTGTACGTATCTGTACACAATGGTGTACCAACGCAAGGGGAACGCTCCTTCCGCCGGCAGGGAAAGTGCTATTACCCGGAACGGGATAATCCGATACAATCCACTATGCCCCCTACCAGCGATGAAGAGCTGGGCAGAAGAAGGTTCCAGCTCTTTCGGGAACAGGCAGTCGAATCTGCGATCGAGAAGATACGGCATGCGCCGGCAGCCGAATGGCACTCGTTCTCCCCGCCTGAGTACACCCTTCTCCGGGAAATTCTGGGGGAACTCTGGATCAGCCTCGCGCGGGAGAAGTGGGAGCGGTACGCGTTCTCCACCCTCACCGCCCGGGACATCCGGGATCTGCTCACGCTCGGGCACCGGGCCCGTGGTCATGCAATGGCGTCCTCCCTGATCGATCAGATGGATGCGATCCTCTCGCATACCAGACAGAACCTTTCTCAAGAGTGACCGGTAATGGGGGAGCCACCCTCCGTGTTCTATGCCGGAGAAGTGCATATCGTTCTGTCTGGAACAATTACGGTATTTGAAAATCCCCGGCACAAAAATTATCCGGCCGGGGAAAAAAGGATGGTATCGGATCAGTTAGTTTTTCCTGCATTCACCAAGGCTGGTTGCCCACGTCACGGTATTGGGAGAGAACCGGTTTACACAGGCCTGGAGATCTGCATCCTGAGTGTGGCCGCCAGCACTGTTGTTGGGGCACCTGACCTGGATCACACCGAGGACTACGTTCTCCCCATTACACTGGACGTCGTGCACACCTTTCCAGAAAAACATACCCGGGCCTAGCTGTACGTTGCTGTTGTCTGCAGCCTGCGCAAAGCCGGCGAACAGACAGGTCATGAGGAGCGCTGCTCCCATGATGGAGAAGATCTTTGTCTTATTGGTGTTCGGTTTTATTGTCGTATTTGTGGTCATGTTTATTTTCCCTGGCCCTTATTGTTCCGGGCCTGATCACTTGGTTGATTTCCCCTTGTTATAAAGGACAGGAAGTTGGAAAATAATCGGCAAATTTTTTCCACCGGACACCGCTGCCACATCGGGAAACCGGGGCAATTCTGGTCCGGGCCCACAGGTATTCATGAGGTGGGAGCAGCAAATCCGGTTTTTATTTTTCCCGCTCACATAAGTTAATATAGGACGACTCTGTTAGGTTGTATCATTGGAGGTATCGAAATGGTTGGTTGGGAAGTCCCGATTGGAGCTGCCATCGCATTTGCCGGTGGCGCATTGGGTACCGGGCTGGCACAGTCCCGCATCGGTGCAGCTGGCGCAGGAGCCATTGCCGAACGGCCGGAGACCGTAGGGTCCATCATCATTCTCGAAGCGATCCCCGAGACGCTCGTCATTCTCGGGTTCGTGGTTGCCGCGATGATCATTCTGATGGTGAAGTGAAGCGGGTAAGCGCGAGAACACCAGTGCGGGCTGCGAGCAAAGCACCGCGTTCCCCTAAAAAATTACTCTTCTTTCCTCTCCCGGACCGGGAACACCGGGAGCGGTCATGCAGCAATGCAGCCTTACTGGTACCACTGAGTAAGGACCGTAATGCCATGGCCTACGAGAATCTCTTAAAATCCGTTGAGGAGAGTTCACAGGAACGGGAGCGTGAGCTCCGGGAAACCGCCCGGGTCCAGGCAGAAGAGATCCGGGTAGCGGCGCGAAAGCAGGCTCTGGAGATCCAGGAGATCACGATCCGGGACGCAGAGCGATCCGCGGCCATCGAGCGGAACAAGCAACTGTATCTCACGAAGGGAGATCTGAAGGAGCAGGCCCTCAGGAGCCGGGAGAAGATCTTTCTTACTGCCTTTGAAACCGCAAAGAATCAGCTGGCCCGGCTCCGGGAGGATAAGGATTACCCGGTCATCTTTGAACGGCTCGCCCGGGAAGCGACCGGTGCAATGGGAAAGACCCCGTTCATCCTTCATGTCGATGCACGGGACCGCGATCTTGCCGTAACAACAATCGCAGCGCTGGGGATTCAGTGCGAGATTCTTACCGACATCGAATGTGCCGGGGGCCTCGTGGCCGGTTCACCGGACGGGCTCGTCACCCTCTCCAACACGGTCGAGTCCCGGCTTGAGCGGATCAAAGAGCACAAGCGGCTCGAAATTTACGCCATATTGTCCGGAGGCTGAGATGGACTGGGGGTACATCAATGCCCGGATGCGGGGAATGAAGAGCCGTCTCCTGGACCACCACACGCTCGACACCCTGATCCTCCAGCCGGACCTCGATTCCCTGATGGCGGAGCTTGAGAAGACGCCGTACCGCGATGACCTCATCGCAGCAAAGGGCCGGTACACCGGTATACCCGTCATCGAGTACGCCCTGCGGAACAACTTCGCCCGGGAGTTCCAGAAGGTGCTTGCCTTTGCAAAAAAGGAGGAGGCGGATCACTACATCACGATCTTCCTCCACCGCTGGGATGTCCAGAACATCAAGACGATCCTCCGGGGCAAGAACATCCATGTGACGAACGAGGAGATCCTGAGTTGTATCGTGCCCGCGGGCGAGCTGGACGAGGCGACCCTGACCGAACTCGTCCGGCAGCAGGATGCCAAGGCAGCGATCGACCTGCTCGCTACGTGGCACATCCCTTATGCCCGGCCACTCACGACCGCGTTTCCGGCGTTTGCAAAGAGTGGCGACCTCGGGCTTCTGGAGTGTGCCCTTGACCGGTTCTATTACGAGGATGCACTCAATGCGGTTGCCGGGCGGGGCAGCAACAATGCGATGATCCGGCAGGTGCTTGCCACCGAGATCGATGTGGTGAACATCAAGACGGTCCTGCGGATGGTCCGGGACCATGTTGAGCCTGAAGAGGCAAAGCGGTTCCTGATTGGCGGGGGCCTTGAGTTCGATGAGAAGAAACTGCGCCGGCTCCTCACCCTCACAACGATTGCGGAGGTGGTGGCAGCCCTCGCGCACACCCGGTACCGTTTCCTTGCCACAACCCCGGAAGCCGCCATCGAGGCAAAGAAGATCTCGGTGATGGAGAAGGAGCTGGAACGGTACATGATCCAGCAGGCAACAAGGTCGTTCCTTGGCGACCCCTTAAGCGTCGCCTCGCTGATCGGGTACTTCTGGGCGAAGTACAACGAGATCACGAACATCCGGATTATCTCGCGCTGCAAGACCGCGGACTTCCCGGTCGAGCACCTGAAGGAGGAGCTCGTGTATGTATAAGTTCGTCATCGTCACGGACAGCGACCGGGCCTCGGGCTTCCGGCTCGCAGGGGCGGAGGTCTATGAGGCGAAGGATATGGAGGAGGCCCGGACGGTGATCCCGCCGCTCCTGCACAAGGACGACATCGGGATCGTGGCGGTGAACGAGGAGTACATGCTCGGGCTTGATGAGAAACTGATGGACCGGATCGAGAAGATGCACCGCCCGCTCATCATCCCGATTCCCTCGAAGAAGAAGGATGTGGACCGGCGGACCTATATCGAGCGGCTGCTGAGGAAGGCGATCGGGTACAACATTGTCCTGAAGAGGTGAAGAGATGATTACAGGAACAATTTCACGGATCTCGGGCCCGGTGATTATGGCAAAGGGCATGAAGGGATCCCGGATGTACGACGTGGTGAAGGTCGGGGCCGAGGCCCTCCGCGGCGAGATCATCCGGCTCGAAGGCGACGAGGCGGTGATCCAGGTGTACGAGGATACGACCGGGCTCACGCTGGGCGAGAGCGTGGAGAATACGGAGACCCCGCTCTCGGTTGAGCTGGGACCCGGGCTCCTTGCCTCCATCTACGATGGCGTCCAGCGCCCGCTGCCGGTCCTCCTGAAACTGAGCGGCGACTTCATCGGCCGGGGCATCACCGCCCCAGGGCTCGACCGGGAGAAGAAATGGGCATTCGTTCCCGTGGCAACGGTGGGCGACACGCTCGGACCCGGCGATGTGATCGGCACGGTCAAGGAGTTCCAGTTCGAGCACCGGATTCTTGTGCCCCCCAAAATATCCGGGACGGTGACGGAGATCACGGCCGGGTCGTTCACGGTCGAGGAGTGCGTCTGCGTGCTCGACACCACGACCCGGCTCTCCATGATGCAGCACTGGCCGGTGCGGATCCCCCGCCCCCACAAGAAGAAACTCGATCCCCTGCTGCCGCTGATCACGGGACAACGGGTCTTTGACTGTATGTTCCCGGTGACAAAGGGCGGGACCGCGATGATCCCGGGCGGTTTCGGGACGGGCAAGACCGTCTCCGAGCAGACGCTCGCGAAATGGTCGGACACGCAGGTGGTGGTATACATCGGCTGCGGTGAGCGGGGCAACGAGATGACGGACGTGCTCGCTGAGTTCCCCGAGCTCGTGGACCCCCGGACGAAACTCCCCTTAATCGAGCGGACGATCCTGATCGCGAACACCTCGAACATGCCGGTCGCGGCCCGCGAGGCCTCGATTTATACCGGGATCACCATCGCGGAGTACTTCCGGGATATGGGGTACGATGTGGCGCTGCTGGCGGACTCGACCTCACGCTGGGGCGAGGCGCTCCGCGAAGTTTCGGGTCGGCTCGAAGAGATGCCGGGGGAGGAAGGATATCCCGCGTACCTTGCGACCCGGCTCTCGGCCTTCTACGAGCGGGCCGGCCGGGTGATCTGCCTCGGCGCGGGTGAGCGGAACGGTTCGATCACGGTCGTGGGGGCGGTCTCGCCACCGGGTGGCGACTTCTCGGAGCCGATCACCCAGAACACGCTCCGCGTTGTCGGGACCTTCTGGGCGCTGGACACGAACCTTGCCTACCGCCGGCACTTTCCCTCGGTGAACTGGATCAAGAGTTACAGCCTCTACCTTGATTCCATTGCGGAGTGGTACGAGAAGAACATTGCCCGCGACTGGCGGGAGCTCAGGGAGAAGGCGATCTACCTGCTCCAGAAAGAAGTTGAACTCCAGGAGATCGTCCAGCTGGTGGGCCCCGATGCGCTGCCTGACAGCGAGAAGGCGATCCTGGACGTGACCCGGATGATCCGCGAGGATTTCCTCCAGCAGAGCGCGTACAGCGACACGGACTCCTTCTGCCCCATCGAGAAGCAGTACCTGATGCTCAAAGTGATCATGACGTATTACGAGCAGACGAACCTCGCGATGAACCGGGGGGTCAGCCTCCGGCAGGTGCAGGCGCTCCCGCTGAAGACGATGATCGGGCGGATGAAGGATGCCGAAACGGACGAGGTCCGGAAGATGATCGATGAGGTTGCGACGGCGATCTCCCGGCTGGAGGTGGAGAAATGAAAGAGGCCCCGCTCTTAACCAAGGAGTACCGGACGATCGACTATGTCTCCGGCCCGCTGATCTTCGTGAACGGGGTCCTCGGGGCCTCGTTCGGCGAGATCGTGAAGATCACCCTGCGGGATGGCGAGGTCCGGACCGGGCAGGTGCTCGACATCTCGGAAGAGCACGCGGTTGTCCAGGTGTACGAGGGCACCCGGGGGATCGATCTCGTGGATACAACGGTCCGGTTCATCGGGGAACCGGCGCGGATCAATGTCTCAAAGGATATGCTCGGCCGCATCTTCTCCGGCGTCGGGACTCCAAGGGACGGCGGCGCCGATATCATCCCGGAGGCGGTGCTGGACATTGCCGGAACGCCGATCAATCCGTCGGCCCGGGACAAGCCGGCTGATTTCATCCAGACCGGCATGTCGGCAATCGATGGTCTCAACACGCTCGTGCGGGGCCAGAAACTGCCGATCTTCTCCGGCTCGGGCCTGCCGGCAAGTAAGCTCGCCGCCCAGATCGCCCGGCAGGCGAAAGTCCGGGGCGAGGGCGAGGAGTTTGCCGTGGTCTTCGTGGCAATGGGGATCACCCACAAAGAGGCCTCGTTCTTCATGCGGGACTTCGAGCGGACGGGAGCGCTCGACCGCGTGGTCTTCTTCATGAACCTGGCCGATGATCCCACCGTAGAACGGCTTGCGGCCCCGCGATGCGGGCTCACGGTCGCGGAGCACCTGGCCTTCACCCACAACCTCCACGTGCTCGTGATCTTAACGGACATGATCAATTACTGCGAGGCACTCAGAGAGATCTCGACCGCCCGCGAGGAGGTGCCGGGCCGGCGCGGGTACCCGGGCTACATGTACACGGACCTCGCCTCGATCTATGAGCGGGCCGGACGGCTGAAAGGAAAGAGCGGATCGATCACGCAGATTCCGATCCTGACGATGCCGGACGATGACATCACCCACCCGGTGCCCGACCTCACGGGCTACATCACCGAGGGCCAGATCGTGCTCTCGCGGGACATCTTCCGGCGCGGGGGCGATCCCCCGGTCGATGCCCTGCCCTGCCTCTCCCGGCTGATGAACCTCGGGATCGGCGAAGGAAAGACCCGGGAAGATCATCGCGGGGTAGCAGACCAGCTCTATGCCAGTTACGCGTACGGCCGGGACCTGCGCCGGCTTGTGGCGATCGTGGGGGAGGAAGCCCTCACGGACCTGGACCGGAAATACCTGAAGTTCGCGGACGGGTTCGAGCGGCAGTTCATCACGCAGGGCGACGAGGACCGGCCCATCGAGAAGACGCTGGCCATTGCCTGGGACCTCTTTGCTACCCTGCCGGTGGATGAGCTGAAGCGGATTAAGCGGGAGCACATCAAAAAATATCACCCGGCGGCTCAGGAAGCCGCAGGAACCGGACCGGAAAAAACTGACGGGAGCTGAAGCATTATGGAGCAGGTCAAGCCCACGCGGATGGAGCTGATGAAGAAGAAGGCGCAGATCAAGCTCGCGGAGCAGGGCCGGGACCTTCTGCGGGAGAAGATGGATGCCCTGATCGGGGAGTTCTTCAAGATCCTCTCTTCCGTCTCGGACTCCCGTGATGAACTGGAGCAGGTCTCCCGGGCAGCTGATCTCGCCCTGCTCATCGCGGAAGCAACCGATGACCCGGTCACGCTCGCGTCCGCTGCGTTCGCCACCCGGCGGTCGATCATGGTCGGCATCACGGGTAAGAAC
>Ga0265296_1000572_pt1 | contig 52767 bp, 46 predicted proteins | sample MunlanPumphouse1_FD_189073 | JGI IMG/M metagenome (GOLD analysis project Ga0265296, IMG submission 189073) | Groundwater microbial communities from a municipal landfill in Southern Ontario, Canada - Pumphouse #1 | ecosystem: Environmental > Aquatic > Deep subsurface > Groundwater | place...
TCCATGAACACCTCCGTATCTATTTTGGTGTTCACAGAATTACGTGATAGCTATTCGATTGTCAGAGAACTTTGTTTGCTATGTGCTGGCACATTTTTCCGTTATCGATGTCCTGGCACTCAACAGGTAAGATACGATAATAAACCCGTTCCTGCAAATCTGGATAGAACAGATAGAACTTTATCCGTGACGCTGGTAGTGAATTTTTAGTTTCTTCCGGAAGTTTAAGAAAGGGTATAATGCTCAATGGATTAAATAACTCCGAGAATTGGAGCAAGGGGAAACTACTACTGCACCTAAGAAGATGAACCCCATGCAATTTCTCATTGACGTTATCAGGGCCGCATTATGAATAATCGAGAGCAACGAAAACCCTTGAGGATTAAACCCTCAAGGAAGTTTACAGAGGGTGGTTGAACAGTAGTACTCTTGGTTGGTTACTTATTTGATGATATCGTTTTTTAGAGCGTCATAAGACCACACGGGAACGGGACCTGAATCACCTGTCGCGGGATTGTACCGGTGCCGATAAGATGCGTGAATATTATTTTTTTCCATCATCCATTCCCAACCGCGGACAAAGTAAGGGCAATCATCATTGAAACATACGTATTGAAACTCGGTATCCCATGTAGAATCCGGCGGTGTTCTCCATTTGCACATCTTTTCCCCGCAATGCGGACACACAGGTGTTTCGTTTTCCGGCATTTCTGGCTTCCTTTTATCTGTTTTTTGAAAAGGTGGCGGCAAATTGTTTCATTGTGTCTTTCAGAATCTCATCCGGTTTTGGTATATGTTCTCCGAAGATCTGTCCGATCTTATCAAAGTCAACTCCTTCCTTTTCATGCTGGGCAAGATATTCAGATTTGGCATCGGCCGGCAATGCGGCAACCATATTTTTCCCCAGCATATTCTCAAATAGCCGATACATGTCTTCGATCATTTTTGATAAGCCTTCTGATGACAGTTTGAGATCCTTCTGCTGTATCAGTGAGTTGAAAAAATTAAGAATATAAGGGTTCCGTAAATCTTCCATGTTTGTTCCTTTCTTGGGTTAAATCCCTTTAATATTTACACTTCAACAAGATAACAGCTTGCTCAGGTTATCATTTGTGTTGTCCCGCCGATTTTTATTTAAGCCAGCTTCACTTCAGGCAAAGATTAGAAGAAGTTATTGCGATCTAGGGATTGATAGATCAGGCTTTGATCACGGGGGTAAGAGTTACCTTTTAAATAGATATTTTTTAATTTAACTTTACCTCGTTAGTTTAAATTTATTTTGTGGGGTTGTCAAGTTTTTAGTCGAAATTTTCATGACTTCCATTCGAGCACTTATCTGTTGCTTATTTTCCGGCATCTCGCTTGTTTATTCACCTCAATATATCCTACATAATAGCATTATTGAAGGCAATCTATTTTCGACACCTTTTTAAATATGATGTGATGTTGACAACGCAAAAAATTCTCCCATATTTGATGAGGCTATAGAAGGCTGCATATAAAGACATGTATCATGATGCAAAAATGATATGGAAAAGGAGAGAGATGAAAAAATAATGTGAAATATACGCTAAAGTGTTAGTTGCTTCCCTCGGGAAACAACCTCTCATATAGGGACGAGAAATTATCTTTTCCTGTGGCAAGCATCAGGGTGAGAGGCATAGCTTCTTTTCCCAAGTCAAGCATCTTTTGAGCTGTCTGTCGGATATCCCACTGGGCATGACGATCTGCCCGGATACGGGCAATGTGGTAAAGCTCCCTTGCATTGATCTTCATGATAATCCGCTTTCGATGGGCGTTAGTGAGGATATAGCCTGCCGCAAGAGGTACGACTTTTTTGATATGATTGTACATTTCCTCGGTACGATGGATGATCTCCATGAATTTCTTCTCCATACCTGTTTCGGATATAGACTGTGGGATGGTTACGCCGAATGTTGGATCATAACTCTGGCATGTGATTGTAGCCATGCGGTGTCTCTTCAACTGGGCAAAACAACTTGCACTGACGGTAAGTTCAAACTGAAGGTCCGCATTTTCAAATTCTCTCAATGTGGAATCATAGGACTTCATATAACGGAAAGCTGTTTTTATGTAATTTTTCTTGTCCTCGCTATCCATAAGAGAAACGATATCAAGACACCCCGCCATGGGGATGTTTGTTGATGAGTGGATCAGTGAAGCTATTATTCTGTTGTCGGCATCAGGTGTGGCATAAAGAAGAACTGCCCCATCATTTTGGGACGGTAGACTTTCTCCTTGCTTTTCCCTATATTTTGCAACCAGGGCATCTGTTTTTTCTTTTAAGGCAATTCTTGTCATGCGATCATAAGAGGTGGCCTCAGTATATCTGATAAGGGATGGAGCAACATCCTTAGTTGCCTCATAAAGCTTACGGCTGAATTCTCCTGCCTCGGTAAGTGGTTGCGCGGCCAGACGTCTGAGCATAAGTTCCAGATTTCTGGCACTTAATGTCATGCCGAGCTGGGTCCTGGTAGCGAGGGAAACGATATACCTCGCATCTTCCTTGGCCCACCCTTCAAGAGTAGAATGATTTGCCGGATTCAGGGCAAGTTCTTCGTATTTTTCAAAGATATGTAGCTTCAAAATATCATACAAATCACGGTAAAATCGGTTCTGATCGCTGATGATCCTGCTAAATTCCTCCTCAAAGCCTGCCTGTCTGATCTCTTCAGGAATGACAAAACCTGTCTTGTCGGAAGAAGGATCGGCTTTCAGCAGGATGTACCGCTGAGATTTTTCTGTATATGAGCAGAGGCGGAATTTTTCAATCTCCTCGACGATAAAACGGGAAACACCCAGAACATCTATATTGAAAATAGCATGTTCAGCGATGGAACTGTGTCCCATCTCAAATACTATATTACGGTTGGATTGTCTTGCCTTTTCCACTTCGGTCAGGGCGATGGCGCGAAGTTCATCGACCGGCCGTGGATCTCTGCTGATCCTGGCATAGGCGGCGGAGATAGTCTCAGGCGTGAGGTTTTCCACTTCGGGATGAGCTGCCTTAAAGGTACGGACTGTTTCGTGGTCGAGATTGTATCCGGCAAGAATGACCTTCATAGCTACTTCCTCCTTTTCTTTTTACCATTTTATAAGGTGTATAGGAAAAAGCTTTCGCCCAAGGAAACGTTCACCGATCTCCTGGAACCGGGAGGGAACATCGGTAACATAAAACTTATAGTCCGGTAATACCTGCCCCGGATTAGAGAGTTCCTTTTTTTTCAGGAGATCTACCGTCATATCTGCCATAGCCTCAGCAGAATCTACCAGTGAAATCTCTTTTCCCACCACCTCCTGCAGGGAACCCTTGATCAGGGGATAGTGGGTGCATCCGAGGACCAGGGTATCAATAATATTATCTGCCAGCAGGGGTCTTAAATATTCCTCGGCAGTGAGGAGGGTGACAGGATGATCCAGCCATCCCTCTTCAACCAGGGGCACAAATAAGGGGCAGGCCCGGGAAGTAATTCGTATACATGGATCGTACCGGTGGATGGCTCGTTCATAGGCATTACTGCTGATTGTTGCCGGGGTACCGATTACACCAACATTTTTTGTACGCGTTTGAGCAACGGCGCTACGGGCACCCGCATCAATAACCTCTAAAACAGGGACAGATGAAAGAGCTTCAACTGCATGATAGGCGACTGCTGCCATTGTATTGCAGGCAATAATCAGCAGTTTCACATCCTGCTGCAACAGAAATTCCGTGATCTGCACGGCAAAATGTGTAATCGTTTCCACGGATTTCACACCGTAGGGGACACGGGCCGTGTCACCAAAATAAATAATGTCCTCAAAAGGGAGCCTTTCCATAAGGGCTTGAACAACAGTAAGCCCACCGACACCGGAATCAAACACACCGATTGGCCGGCGGGGGTTGGTCTGCATAGTATTCCATCCTTTATTTGCCGGTCAATTGTGTAACGTGTAGCCGTGCAAGTTATACGATTTCACGTTCTTTGCGTAATCTTTAATCATTCCATACCTTCTTGAAAGATATTCATAAAAGCAAATTTCTCCCCGTCAAATAATCCCCTGTCGCTTAACTTTATACTGGGAATAACAAGTAGTGCCATGAATGACAGGGACATGAAGGGGGCGTCTAATCTAGAACCAAAGGCACGGGCTGTGCTGTCCATGAGAGCGTATTTTTCTGCCACTGTGGGATAATCTTCGTTGCTCATGAGACCTGCTATTGGGAGGGGAAGGAATATTTCTCTATTTTTCGATACAGCGCTCAGACCGCCTTTATTTTCGATTATTAGATTGACAGCCCGGCAGATGTCTTCATCAGTAACCCCTGTGGCGATAATGTTATGTGAATCGTGAGCGACACTCGCGGCTATGGCCCCTTTTTTCAGCCCGAAATTTTTGACGAAACCTATGGCTACCTTCGCTTCCCGGTAGCGGTTTACTACCACAATCTTCAAGATGTCTCTCTCCGGATCAGATACCACATTACCCCCCACTATTTTGGGGGGGACAACCAGTTTCTTTGTTATCAACTGACCGGAGATAGCCTCAATCACGGCTATATTACCACTTTTATAGGGTAGGGTAAAGTCTCCGAGTTTCCTTTTGCTTACATTGAAATTATTCACTATTTCTGTCGGTGTTTTCGTTATGAGTGATCTGCCTTCCTCCGCCACAGTCTCGCCATTAATAACTGTCTTTAATATATTCAGATTATTAAGATCATCTACCACAAGAAAATCGGCATAATCCCCATGGCGGAGCATTCCTACATCTAATCCGTAATGTAAAACAGGATTGATGCAGGCAACCTTAAGGACCTTCATCAAATCGATACCACACTCCAACGACCTCTTAACAAGATTGTTTATGTGTCCTCTTATCAGTTCATCCGGATGCTTGTCATCACTACAAAACATGCAGCTTTCATCATGATTTTTTAGGAGAGGTATTAGTTCGTCGAGATTTTCAGCTGCCGAACCTTCTCTGATTATGATCTTCATACCAATCTTTATCTTTTCCCGTGCTTCTTTACGGGTAAAACACTCGTGGTCTGTGGAAATCCCCGCACTTGCATATTTCCCCAGGTCTTTCCCCGTGAGACCTGGGGCATGGCCATCTATCAATTTTCTGTATTTTTTAGCAATGCTGATCTTTGCATAGATATCAGGGGCGCCGCTTATCACGGCGGGGAAGTTCATAATCTCGGAAAGGTATTTTATTTCAGCCATTTTCAGCAGTTCTTCCACATGTTCAGGACCTATGACTGCCCCGTTTGTCTCGAAAGGAGATGCCGGAACGCAGGAAGGAGCCCCGAAGAAGAACTTCAGAGGCACTGTTTTCGCGTTTTCTATCATGTAATTGACTCCCTCCATACCCAGGACATTGGCTATTTCATGGGGATCGGAGACGACGGCCACCGTTCCATGAACAGCCGCCACCCTGGCAAATTCCGAGGGAGGTAACATTGAACTCTCGATATGGACATGCGCATCAACAAAACCGGGGATAATATATGTTTCCTGCTTTTTGGTTTCCCTTGTGATATCCGTTATTTTACCGTTGGCGATCTTCAGTTTCCCCGGATATATTTCGGAATTTAAGACATCAACAATGTTGCCGGAGACTGTTTTCATTTCCTCTTCCATAACCAATAATCGTACATTGTATTAATAAATTCGAAATCCGAATATTTAAATTCTGGACAAGTTCAAAACTATAAACCCGCTATGTTCATTCTTAGCCCGCCTGTGCTGTTTTGAATATTTAATATTTTTCAGGATTTATAATTTGTGAATCTGCTATCTTCATTGCTGCCATGATCCCATTACCTACGGCAATTGTAGTTTGTCTGTATCTGTCATTTTTTACATCTCCGACAAAGTAGAGGGCTGAACTACTTTCTCTTCTATAGGTATTATCCTTTAACTTTTCTGATAAAAAATCCAGTTGTGGTGTCCTGCCGATCGCAAATATAAGATAATGAGCGTTTATTTTTGATATTCCCCCAGGACTGGAGCATTCAAGGAGCATTTCAGAGGAAGATACATCTGTAACCCTGAGAATTGTAATATCTTCCATATATTTAATTGAGGACGTTGTCTTTACCCGTTTCTTTAATAGAGGGAGACACTTTGTCGTCTTTCCCCGGTTAAGGATGACAACTTCATTATTTTTACCGAGATTCAAAGCGTAGTCAAAGGCGGCATCTCCCGCTCCTACAACGACAACCTTCTTTCCCTTTACGTTGCGGATAGGGTAAACCTCATAAAAAACCTTATCTTTCTTAATCTTTTCAGGCAATTCAAGATCTAAAGGGTTTTTCGGTTTTGTTCCCGAGGCAACAACTACAATGCGTGAATAATATACTTTTGCATTTGTTTTGACGATGAACAGGTCCTGATTAAAGTCGAGCCGTGTCACCTCTCCATATGTAACCTTAACGGAGTTTTCTGCTAACTGTTTTTCAAAGAGATTCACGAGTTCAACGCCTGATATGCCCTTGGGGAAGCCTGGATAGTTCTCTACCAGATTGGCATTTCTTAAAAGACCACCCGTTTCACTTTTCTCCAGGAGAAGAGCAACAATACCGTAACGTTTCAGTTGAATCGCTGTTGCGATTCCGGCAGGGCCCGCACCAATGATAATGACATTTTCAGTTCGCATCTTTTTTACTAAAGGTGGCAAGTATTTCTTCAACGAGCATCGGAGTGGCAAAGCCGTGGGAAAGGTTCAAAAGCGTTGCCAGATGAAACTTTTCATTGTAGGAAGCATTCCCGTCAATAGTGAAAAAAACCTCAAATCCCCTGACAAATGCGGAACGTGCCGTAGTTTCACAACAGAGATGGGTCATTACTCCGCATATCACTACCTGAGAAACCTCTTTCTCTTGAAGAATCTCTGTCAGTGGGGTTTCAAAAAAGGCATCACACTGCCCCTTTTTTAGAACTATGCCACTCGCGAGATTCAACCCATCTATTATTTCACTAAGCGGGTCTTCTTCCCTTATCAAATCTTTCCACCACTTTTTCATCATCCCTGCATTTTGAGGAGTATTGAGATGACGGGTGAAGATTACGGGCAGATGTTGTGCCGCATATGCTTCTGTCAGTTCTACAATTGCAGGAATTATCGCCTGAGCACTGGGAATAAAGGCATGGGATGAGGGACTCAAAAAATATTTCTGCATATCCACGATCAGTAATGCCGACAGTTCCGGTACAAAAGCAGTCTCACGCCTTTTTATGGAGGAAAGCATTGTTCTTGCTTTTTCGTTAATAGAGCCTCTAGAAAAATATTGTTCTTTCATCTTTTTAACAAAATATCCTTGCAATCCCCTGTAAGGCAAGCAGGTATTCGATAACTTTTCTTAAACCGGAATTGGTTCCAGTGCGCTAATAATTGCTCTTACAGATTTCAGAGTGATTATGTATAAGAAGATCTGTCATTAGACGTATGATCCTTTAACGGAACCATTGACCAGCATGTCTGGAATATTGATAAACTCTTTAAATACAGTAAGTAGTAAATGCGCGGGAATGTTGCCATTCCCTGGGAAGGATATATTTTCTGAAGATCAAAGCAAGGTTGTAAGAGGAGGCACTACCAGAAGAGACCTTCGCAAAGTGTTCCGGAAATACCTCCTCCTTAACTTCTATTAATCTTTATTTAAAGCTGAGCCAGGACGATGGCAATAATTGGGTCTTGGGTCAACCTCAGCTTGCATACACACATACCTTTGCCAATCGGGTTCTAAGGCTAGCGTTGTCATAATTATTAGAAAGAGCCAATAACTTTCTTGGCTTCAGTGATCATCTTCAGAGCTTCAGGTAACTCGACTTCTTTAATCCCTTCCGGCAAGTTTCCTTTGAGCCCCAGTAGTGCAGTCCAGACTGGGCAAGCAAACATCGGTACACCGGCTTCCTTGGCAGCGGTTATTAATTGCCGGAGATTAATCTGTCTGCCATCGCCTCTACCTCCCTGAGTAGTTAGTCCCACAGCTGCTGCATTATCGGCCATCTTATATCTCATGACCTGTTCCTTCAGCTCTCGAGGCCAACAAAAGGTTCCACCTGTCATTGCGGCAAGTGCTTCCTCGGTTATTATCACACCTACATCGGTTCCCGCCTTTTTGGCTTCCATAGCCAAAACCAGATTACCAACGAGAGAATTTGCTAAAGCATCTCTACAAATCAGAATTAGATCCATTCTTCCCTCCTTCTTATGTATTTTTTCAAGTTATATACTATTACTTTTTCTCGTAGAAACGCTTCATTAACTCTTCTTGCGCTTCCTTTTTCTTCTCAGCTTCCGCTTTTCTTATCTTCCAGAAACGAGTTGGTCTCCTTTCCATGAAAGCTGTCGATCCTTCTCTGCCTTCAGGAGTATCAAGATAGTTTGGATAAAGCATGTTGCCGGTTACTCCTATTGAAGGTAAGGAATCTAATATGGAATCGAAGGAAGCTTTTAAAATCTCTACACATGCCGGGCTTAAAAGCAAAACCTCTTCACACCATCTATCTATTTCTTCATCCATTTTTTCTACGGGGACAACTTTATTAACCAATCCCATCTCAAGGGCTTCATGAGCCGTATAGCGGCGACATAGCATCCATATTTCTCTTGCCTTCTTTGCTCCTACAACATGAGTCAAATAAGGCATGATGAAACCGTCTGCGGGACTGGAGACTCGAGGACCATTTTGCCCCATTATAGCGGTATCGGCGGCTATAGTGAAATCACAACAGTATGCAAGGTGGTGTGAACCCCCGATACAATAACCTTTAACAGCAGCCAGTACCGGTTTACGGCAGAGCCTTACCAGCCTGTTTGCCGCATATTTCCACCAGAATTGTTCCCGAAGCCCCCAGACTTCCCATTCAATGTCTCCGCCGGTACCGAAATGATCGCCGGCTCCAGTCAGTACTACTATGCCTACCAGGGGGTCACTGCTGGCCTCATAAAATGCCTTGAACATCTCATCCATTGTTTTATTAGTAAAAGCGTTGTATTTTTTCGGCCTATTGACGGTTACCCTGGCTACAGCTCCTTCAAGCTCTGCATGGTATTTTTTTTCATAAATAACTTCCTCAAAATCCAGGCCATAACCTTTTACCTGTTCCCACGCGGTCCATTTGTCACCCATTTAAATACCTCCTTAATAAATAAAATTTATTGAGAGAGCAAACTTCCAAAAACTGTTATTTCTATGAATCTGGCATGTTCCCTCAAAATTATGCGTTATTTTTGCGTCACGCATTATTTGCTTTTTGAGATGATCTTTCGCTAGTAACATAAAATTCACTGATTGGGAGTTTAAATTCCCCTATTTCCCCCACGTAATATATTTCTCTTTAAAAACCTAAAGGATCAATCCAGAGGAGGGATTTCTTCTCAGCCCTATTTTTTATTAATTGACAGTCTTATAAACGGGAAACGAATCTCCCGCGATAAAGGTGGATATATCCTTCAATTCACCTCCTTCCTGGATTATTAAAAAAAAGAAACAAATCTCAGCGATAGCGCTCCGTAATTATCAGAGACAGAGGCTTCATCCCTTTTATAATATAACGATCTCCATGCCGTTCAGTTTTTATCCCGTAGGATTTAACCCGGACTCCGGTTCTGTTACCGCTATTATTGTATTTTTCCGTGTACTATTCTCGGAAGGTGCAAGCCTTTCTGAGACGTGGTGCCAGCAGAGATAAATAAAAATAGGGCTTTCGGACTTGCTAAACACGATTGATACCACTGATACTGAAACCTTGACGATCTTCTTTACAACTCGGTTAAATGTCGTAAGGCCAACGTTGCTTACTACATGTTCCTCCGATGACTACTCTGAGCCATTTAGCATGGCTGTTAGATTTTTACAACATTAAATCCGAGAATTTATCTTTAAAGAAGTGATTAAGCTCTTTTAATAGCTTTAATAGAAAATGTCTCTGCCAGGCTAAAGCAAAGCTACCTGGAGAGACAAAAAAAGAGACAGGAACTCATATAGGTTAAGAATCTTGAAAATTGTATTCATCGGTACTCAAGAATCTTTTTCGGCCCCCTGCACGTCCCGCGTTACTGCAAAAGCAGAACTCGTGCTTAGGTGCTTAGAAATTGCCTTTACTGGCGTTGCGTGAGACGGCAGGGAACCCGAAAATCTTTAAGTTGCTGTTTCCGAATCCAATTTCCACGGTTTTACACAAAGGTCTTAGTGTATTTCCATACTTTAAACCAAGCCTCTTCTTAAAAAATAGTGATACTTTATTAAGTTAAACTGCTACCAAGGTTTTTCTATTTCAGGATTGCCTCGGCCTCTTCTCTATAAGCATCCATTACGTAAGGTATACGAGACACTTTGGCCGCTTCCTCTGTGAGGGTCATAATATCCTTACGCGAAATAGTACTGAGACGAAAATTTCGGCTGCCGGCCATTAACTGCTGTAAGCCGACTCTTAGTTTCTGCGCATAACTATAGATACCTACGGCGCCCAATGGAATATCCTTCATCGTCTTGGTTCCATATTTTTCCGCCAGCTCTTCATAGCAGACAAAGATTTCTTCTACCTTCGTGCCGTATTCATTGACGGTTTTTGGCAGGTCATTGTTTTTTATCCATTCAGCAATGTTCTTACCAACCATACCGGGGATCATAAGTGCCCGTCCCATACATACTGCCTTGACATATGGCGCTCCCATCGCTAAGACCTTAAATATATGGTCTTCTGTGGAAAATCCACCTGCTATAGCGATATCGGGAACCCGCATACCCTTAGATGCAAGTTTTTCACAGAATTCGTAGGCCAAGGACTGAATGTAAAAGGTAGGTATCCCCCACTCTTCCATCATCCTCCAGGGACTCATCCCTGTTCCACCACCGGCGCCATCGATGGTAAGAAGATCTATATCGGCCATGGAAGAATATTTCAGGGCCATAGCCAATTCCCGCATGGAATAAGCCCCGGTTTTCAATGTAATCCTCGTAAAACCAAGTTTGCGAAGCCGCTCTACCTCGGCTAAAAAGCCGTCCTCACTTACAAAACCGAGACGGGAATGTCTTTCAAATTCTTTGATCGCGCCGGCTTTGAATGCTTCCTGTGAGGCTTTCAACGAAGGATCGGGAGTAACAATGTAACCCCGCTTCTGGAGTTCAAGGGCACGGTCAAGGCTGTTCACTTTTATTTCACCACCGATACACTTTGCGCCCTGTCCCCATTTTAATTCTATAGTCTTGAGTCCGTGTTTTTTATTTACATATTCGGCAACACCCAATCTGGTATCTTCTACATTCATCTGGACCAAAATTTCTCCGTAACCCTCATGAAAGCGCCGATAAACCTCTATCCTTCGATCCATATCCGGAGCGTTTTTTATCTTACCGTTAGCATCTAATTCAAGGGCAGGATCAATGCCGCATACGTTTTCACCGCACACCAGGGTTATACCGGAAATAGCTGCTCCGACTGCAAAGTGTTCCCAGTTCTTTCTTGCTATTTCGGTTGAGCCGAGGGCTCCAGTGAAAACAGGTGCCCGCATCTTGACCTTTGTCTTACAACCATATTCCGTTTCTGTGTTTACAGCCGGGAAAATAGCGGTATCGGGATCTCCCAATACGCCGTCGGGCAGTCCCTCTGCCCCCATAGCATATCCCTGAATATTCAAGTGAGAATAGTCTAAGGGATAGTTCTTGTCCCCTCCTGCGGTGATCTCACCGAAGGGGCCGGGGTAGATCAATTCTCTCCCCCGAAATGCAGCCTTAAATACTTCACAGTTACCTCTGCAACCATCAATACATCGTGAACAGAGCCCAGATCCGGGAACTACGCTCCGGGAACGATTAGCTGTCCTGGTAGCATCATTCGCATTTGGTTGTTGTAAATTCATAAAAATCTCCTTTCTTTTGATATCAAAATAAAAAAGTGTCCGCTTTGATAGACACCTTTGCCGGCGTTGTTAATAAATATCGCTAATTATGTGTTTAGATTCCTTTATTTAGGATATACACTGTAATAGCTTTAATTCTGATAATCTCATAATTTCTTTTTGTTGGGTCCCGGGGATCGAGAGTTAGTCGCTTTGAAAAAAAATGAATCGAGGGATCTCCCCAAGGATCGAGCAATGTCTACAAAAAGCTGAAGGGAAGGGAGGCTTTGGTCACTTTCTATCTGGGATAGAGCGCTGGGAGTAATATTAAGGATTCTGGACAATTCTACTTGTGAAAGGTTTCTTTCCAAGCGAAAACGCCGGATTTGCCCTCCTATTTTTACAGGGTCTTTTTTTCGTAGAAAACTTGGAATTCCCTCTGCGACTTTTCCCCCTCCCCCCTCAAATCTTGTTCCTGTATCTGACATGATGAGGGGTTCAAGAAAATTAATTTTATTATTTTGAAAATTGTAGTAATAAACTACATTCAGTAACTGAGAAGACCTTCCCTCCATCTTCAAAAATCTTGCTGTACATATACCCTCTTCCTGAAAACCCAAATTGATAACGAGTTGAGTTATATGGCTTATGTTTGCCAAGAATGCCTTGGTATGAGCTTCTCCAGCCATAGGCCAGTAAGCCAGTGCCTTCAATTCGAACAGTTTGGGACAGGTATAGGTAAAGAAATGTAGTGTATCTTTTTCCCCCCACAGTTCTTGCATCCCCGTCAAACTGTCAAAGATATATTTACACAGGCTCTTTTCTCTAAATTCTTGCTGTAATTTAACAATAGTTTCTATTAATTCAGCCGGTTCACTCAGATTCTTTATACATTGTATACGGAATGGGCTTAATTTGTTTGGCCCGTTTTTGTAAAAGGATTGAAAGACTTCGTCACCCTGTCCTTTGCCAAAAGTGAAAGCATCGACAAGTATGAAATTATCATGGTTAAAAAAATTTCTGTAACGTGAATGTATCTTTTGCGGCGGGAAATCAAAACTTACATAAATATTCTTAAATTGATGGGCATCTTTTGTCGTTAAAAAATATTCTCCAAAATAATCAAAATAGGTCCCCGGTTCCGATACCCAAACTACGTTATCTCCCAGTAAGACCCCCCCTATGAGATTGTCTAAATACGGTATCCCGCAACTATAAAATTCTTTCATCTGTAAATTCCGTACCGATATTCTCCTGCTTGAGGAGGGGAAAAGCTAACCGATGGTTAAAAATCGTCTTCACCGGCAAATCGTTTTTTCAGATGTATCTTCACGCTTATTAACTATGATTTAACTTTTTATCGTGCAAAAGTTAAAAAGTCAAATACTTTTTTATTTTCAATAAGTTATCGTCATAGTTTTGTGAATTAGAATTTAAGTATTGCTTAACTGTTATGACAGATCCAATAAGTTATCGCTTAAATTTACCTTTGGTAAAAAATTAAGCTACAATTAATTTATTAAATAATACTTAATTCGTTTATTAAACTTCTTTCAGATAAACTAAGGAGATGGGAGAATATTTCCGGGGGTTACCATACTGGTTTCTCGAGTAAAGTAGGAAGGGTGAACACCGTTAAAGGTTTAACTTTATCAAAATCTGCCAGAATACCCCGTTCTGTGAACGGGGATGAATGGCAGCCCGTAGCGAAGCGGAGGCAATAGTGTTTTTTTGACCCAGATACCCCGCCTTGTAGGCGGGGTAATTCACTTTAAGAGCGTCAGCTCTAATACCTGTCATCAAGGCATGAAACGTAATTTTGGGGGTTCTGGCCTCCAAGTTTTTACTTGTTTTACCAATAGTCTCGATCTGTCCTTCCAAGGTTTCTTCGGTTACAGTCCTCTGTTTTGTTGCGGTATCGTTTATCGCAGAGATATCTTTCTTCCAAGAATCTTCAAGAGAGGTCACTTTAGAGGAAATATTATTTATAGTTTTGATTATTTGGAGGGCATTAGTATCAGGACTTAGCTTTGCAACCTTGTAAGCTTCTTCTTCGCTTTTAACGAACCCTTCCACTTTCTGCAGCCTGTCTTTCAAGTCCCTAACTTCGGATCTGAGATCACTTGTATTTCTCTCTATCAACATTGGTAAACTGAAGTATCCTATACCGATACCCCCCCCACCACTACAATGATAAAGATTACTGCCACAATCGTCTTCATAATAAACCGCCTCGTTTTTCTGTAATTGCTCTGTTAAAAAGTCAAAAACACAAAGATTTCTGATCACACATGCGAATCAGGTAATCTTTGTGTTTTTCAAATTTTACGCAATGAAAATTACAGGCTTTTGTTCTTTGTAATGTGCTGCCAATCCAAGGGTAAACATCTGGAGTACACGTGTGCATTGGTATGCTATCTATTATAGCACGGGATAACAACAATTATATTAGAAAATTCAATCTCTTCGCCCCGCTTTGCTATTTAGATTTTCAGTGTATAGTACGTATATCTTCCCCGTGCTTTTCTCCTGTTTCGTTATTAGGGAAAGGTTAGAAGGTAGAGAGAATATCCATTTTTTTAGTTATATTATCATTTATCCAGTGTGGATCCCACCATTCCTGGGGATTTACAAACTGTCCTCCGACCATGATTCCAAAATGAAGATGATCACCACCGGCAAGACCTGATGAGCCTGTATAGCCGATTATATCACCTTTTTTCACTTGCTGTCCCTTTGTAACATTGATCGTTTCCAAATGGCCGTAATGAGAAAAAAGCCCAAGACCGTGATCAATCAGGATGGTATTGCCGTAAATACCGATAAAACCGGCAAACGCAACAATACCATGGTTGGAAGCTTCTACAGGGGCATGCATTGTTGAAGCGAGATCAACACCCAAGTGGGTGCTTTCAGCTATGGTTTTTCCTCCATACACATAGATCCTGCTATCTCCAAATAAGGCCTTGGGCGAGGCGTTTTTCATCCTCAGGAACACCCCTTCCCAGAGTTGCGTCGGGCTCGTTTTTTGGCAAATTTTTTTAATGGTTTCATCATTATCCTTACGCATCAATTCATTCACGTATATAAAAGTTTCCAGGGGAGTCTTCCCCCGGAGATCAGGGTTCTGTAACTGGAATTCGGGCATCTTTTGTTGTAGAAAACTATCTGAAAGATTTAATCTATCGTTACGGAATTTTTTCTCTCTGATAAGACAAGGAATATTTCTGGATGATTCATTTCCCGCCTGATCTCTGGCGATAACTCTGATATTTGTTTGACCGTTTCTTGCCTGCGTGGGAAGAGCAAAATAGGCGATGATACAGGGCTTACCAAGAAGGGTGACAGGGTATCCCGGGGAAAAATGATCTTCCACCTGTACGCCGCTTGTTGAAACTGTTTCAGATAACCTGTAGAGGGCAATACCGGTACCGCCAGGATTGAAGTAATTCGAAGAATTGAGCAGATATATCTGCGGTGGCATTAAGTCAATTTTTACATGTTTTGTTATGTCTGTTTTATTTTTCCGCAGCGAATAATCAACGGCCGATATATTGAGCTTCGCTGTTCCATCATGTAGTTTCAAGCTCAGGGGATCGATTACGAAAGACAATGACTTGTCGTGTGTCCCTTTTTGGGGATATTTAATAGAGGACAGAACAATCGTTTTATTGTCCTGGTTGATTGTGATCTCTGTGTTACGGAGACCCGTCTTCTGATCCGTGAATGTGATGTCGAATACCTTTTGCTGTCCTATGGCAGTAATATCTTGCTTCAATTTAACAGCAGGTTTTTCGCCTTCCAAGAAGGTTGTGAAGAACCACCACCCCCCTCCAAAAGCAATGATAATGATAAGAACGATAAGAATTTTTTTCATGAAACACCTCTTGTGATTGATTGAGTATTGGGCAGGAGTTTTGGAAGTTTATTCACAGGTACTCGAACAATTTAAATCCGCGTCCCCTGAATCCAATTTTCACTATTTTGCAACGTTCTCCGGGTATCCTTAAATATTTGAAAAAGTAGTTAGTAATTTTGAAAGAGCGAGATATTTTTATGATAACCGGGCGAAAAAGTCAATAGTCGGGAATTCAGGTTTAATCTATTAAAACCCGTTAGAAGAAATTCTTTGGACAAAGCCTCCAGAGGTGATTGATCACAACACAATCTAGATATCTATACTTTCTCTCTAAAAAGAGATTATCCCGCGTAATTATGAATGACTCTTCTATGGTAGGGTTTTACAGATGGGTTTGATTATTATCGCCGTTTCAATTGGATAGGGTGGCGCCCGGATTCACACCAAATACATGCCAGGCTTAACGTCGGTCGTATTTTAAAGTGCCGATTCATAAAGAATTGAGATTGACATTGCCCTAAAATTACGCTACTAAAAACAGAGAGTTAATTGCCAAGAGCTAAAGACTTTCCAAAGGGGGGTATTTTTGGTTAAAGAAGATATAAATACGCAAAAAAGGGTTATTCTGTGCATTAATGCATTGCTGGAAAAGAAAGCTAGAGATGTGATCATTCTTAATGTGAAAGGGTTATCTAATTTTACCGACTATTTTGTTATATGCAGTGGGACCTCTGACAGGCAGGTACGGGCTCTTGCATCATCAATTCAGGAGAACTTGAAAAAGTCCGGTATTGTCCCCCTGGGGGTAGAGGGCGGAAATTCAGGAGTATGGGTTCTTATGGACTATGATGATTTGATCGTCCATATCTTTTACGAACCTGTCAGGGAATTTTACGATCTTGAGAGGCTATGGTCAGATGCTACTCAGATGAAGATCGGAGAAGATGTTACCAAATTAACCTCTCTTAATGAGGGGATGTAGTATTGAAAAGTATCCTCACAAGTCTTGCTGATGTTATTTTCCCGCCCATGTGTGTGACGTGCGGAGTTGTACAGGGGCATGATGATGCCTTTAATTTCTGCCCTATCTGTTTTTCCAAAATAAATTTTATTCAATCGAATCTCTGCTCCCGTTGCGGGATTCCCTTTACCGGTGCCAAGGGGGGTGATCATTTTTGCAGTGACTGTATCACTTCCGAGATGCACTTTTCGGTAGCCCGGGCCGTCGGACGGTATGAGACCGTACTTTTGGATGCTATCCACCGGTTTAAGTACAGGGGTAATATTACTGTCGGAGAAATCCTGGGACGATTAATGGCAGAATTCGCATATCCTGCTGTTGATATCAAGAAATATTCGCTGATCATACCGGCTCCCCTGCACCCAAAAAGATTAAGAGAGCGGGGATTTAACCAGTCCGTCATCCTGGCCAGGGCGGTTTCGAAAAAGTTTTCTATCAAGTTAGACTTTACAACATTGAGGCGGCGGGTACACACAACACCACAGGTCAATCTGGGGAAAAAAGAGAGAGAGGCAAACGTACGGGGTGCTTTTGAGGTCGTAAGCGGGGGAAAAATAAGAAAAAAAAGGATTATTCTTGTAGATGATGTATATACTACGGGTAGCACGGTTAAGGAGTGTGCCCGTATATTGATGGAAAACAAGGCGGCAGAAGTGACCGTCCTTACCCTCGCCAGGGCTGTTTAATAAAAAAACTATACGAAGACGGGTAAAACGCAAGGTTAGGCCTTCACGCAATTTTCAAAGCCCTCGTTAAGTGAACAGTGTCGGAGTCAGGAAACAGAAGATATGAACAAGGTCTATTCGAAGGAAAAGTTGAAGGGGGAATTTGACCGACTTCGGAAAAAGGGTAAAAAGATAATCTTTACCAACGGCTGTTTCGATATTCTTCATGTGGGACATATCCGCTATCTTAAGGAGGCAAAGAAAAGAGGAGACATACTAATCGTTGCCGTTAACAGCGATTCATCCGTCAGGTCTATCAAAGGTAATCAAAGACCTATTAATCATGAGGATGACAGGGCCGAGATGGTGGCATCTCTTGAATCTGTTGATTATGTTACTATTTTTCATGAATTAACCCCCCTTGAGTTGATTGAATATCTTCAACCGGATATAATTGTAAAGGGAAGGGGTTGGGTGGAAGAGGATGTAGTGGGTCGTGAATCAGTTAAAAAGTGGGGCGGTACGGTCTTTATTGCTCCTAATGTTGGCGAAGCATCGACCTCAGGCAATATTGAAAAAATAATAAAAGTTTACGGTAAGGAATGATCGAGGAAACAAGAAAGGGCACTGGAACACTTAGATGCAAAGACTTGTTAAGAGTAAAAACGTATTGACAAATCGTGTGGATCAAGTAGAAAAACATAAATCGGATGTTCAGCAGTTTGGGAAAATAGATATTTGGTAAGCTTAGTGCTTCAGTTCCCCTAAAGCAGCTACATTTTTTTCTTTACAAAAAAGTGTTCTTTATGTATCTTGAATATCAAGAGCTTTTATTAGTGTTACTCGCATGAAGCGGAAAGTTGGACATGAAACCTGAAAAATTAAAATTCTTCAGATATCTGCTGATAAGTAAAATCAATGAGTTCCTGGGTGAAGCCGAAAAAACCGTCTCCGAAATGACAGATGGGAAGGACAATTTTCCTGATCCAGCTGACAGGGCATCTCTGGAATCGGACAGGAATTTTGAGCTTCGGATAAGGGATAGAGAGAGAAAATTGATCTTGAAGATGCGAGAGGCTATTAAGCGTATTGATGACGGCATTTTTGGCGTATGCGAGATTTGTGGTGGATCTATATCTGAAAAAAGGCTGAAAGCAAGGCCTGTAACTACTCAGTGTATAGATTGTAAAACAAACCAGGAAAAGATCGAAAAGCAAAAAGGGGAATAGATGCCCAGCATAACGCCTCAAATTGGTAACCACCCAGTTCATCAGCAAACAAACATCAGCAAAAGGAACAATACCACAAAGCGCCGTGCGGGGAGTCACCTGGTCCGCCAGATTTTTGCCGGACGCAGGGTTTGCTACTGAAAGCGACCCTTTCTGAGGCGCATCCCGTAAAGAATCTTATCCAAAATTTCTCTTCAAGAAAAACGCATCATTAAAAAAAGAGACAAAACACGATGTTTGTAAGGGTTGCTATTAATATCCCATCGTATAACACATTTTTATATAGTGTTCCCGAATTGCTGGAAAAGGAAATTGCTACGGGTGTAATGGTCTTTGTCTCCTTTGGGAAAAGAAAACTGACTGGCTACGTTATAGAAACAACATCCTCTGTGACATGTGAAGATATTGATGTTAAGGATATTATAGCTATATCAGATTGTGAGCCGCTTTTTAATGAAGCTGACCTGAGGTTTTACCAATGGGTGTCCCGTTACTATATCCATCCTGTCGGTAAAGCACTGGCCGATATACTGCCCGGAGGGAGGGAGCAAAAAAGCATCAGATGGATATCCCTTTCTAAAGACGTAAGGGAGAATACCGGTGAAGAGGGTTTATCCACCTTACAGGGGGCAATCTTGGAGACATTGGATCATTTCCCCTCTGGCCTTTCCCTGGCGCGGCTAAAAGAGATAACTGGCGGAAAGGACATGAGGTATTGCATCAAAGCCCTTGGTGCCAAAGGACTTATCGTAGTGGAGGACAGGCTCAGGCAACCTGAAGTAATTCTTAAAAAAGAAAAGATAGTCACACTGAACATGGAAAACATATCCTCCACGAAACTAACGGAGAAACAGGGCAAGCTGATCGATTTTCTCGGATTGCACGGCAGTTCTTCTCTCTCCACTATCCGGCAAAATTTTAAGAATGTTTCTTCTTTTTTAAGGGGTATGGAGAAAAAGAAACTCATATTTGTATCCGAACAAGAGGTTTGCCGAACTGTCGGTGTGACCTCTGAGATCGGTAAAGACAAGAAAGTCATTACCCTGAACGAAAATCAAAAATCAGCTCTCGAGGAGATCATAAACGGTCTATCATCCGGCCAATTTTCAACCTATCTCCTTCACGGCGTAACAGGAAGTGGCAAAACGGAGGTGTATCTCAATGCTATGGAAGAAGCCATACGTCTGAATGGCGGGGTAATTTTCCTTGTTCCGGAAATAGCTCTTACACCTCAACTGGTAAGACGTCTGAACGAAAGGTTTCAGGACCAGGAAATAGCTCTACTTCATAGTGGCATATCGAGGAAAATTCGGTACGAACAGTGGCGGCGAATACAACGGGGAGAGATTAGGATAGTTGCAGGCGCTCGTTCAGCCGTATTCGCGCCGGTTAGGAATTTAAAATTGATCATTATTGATGAAGAGCATGATACTTCTTATAAACAGGAGGAACGGACGAGATACAATGCTCGTGATCTGGCCATAGTAAAGGCGAAAAACAATTCTGCCGTTGTTGTGCTGGGGTCTGCTACACCGGAAGTCCAGAGTTATTTTAACGCGAGGGAGAAAAAATATCACTATCTTTCATTGCCTGAAAGGGTGGAGAATAGACCGCTACCAAAGGTAGAGATCGTTGATATGAGGGGCGAAAGGGATAAAAGTGGAAAAGTGCCCATCCTGTCCCAATCCTTGAAAGAGGCGATTCATGATACTATACAAGCAGGAAAACAGACACTCTTGTTTTTGAACAGACGGGGATACAGCAGCTTTATGCTGTGTCTCGATTGTGGTTATGTCTTCAAATGTCAGAATTGCGCTGTATCTATGACATATCATGCCTACAATGGATTTCTAAAATGCCATTACTGTGATTGTACCATAAAGGCCCCTCCACTGTGCAATGGTTGTCATGGTAGCAGTGTATTTAGTTACGGTGTAGGAACAGAAAGAGTGGAAGAGGAGGTAAAGAAGCTTTTTCCTCAAGCCCGGGTCGGAAGAATGGATAGTGATACTACTACCCGGAAGGGTTCTTGCGAGAGGATTCTTGAGGACCTCTACAGGCAGGAAATAGATATTCTTATCGGGACACAGATGATCACCAAGGGGCATGACTTTCCGGCGATTACACTTGTTGGTGTTATCTCGGCCGATACTTCCCTGAATATTCCGGATTTCAGGGCTGGGGAAAGGACCTTTCAGCTCCTGACCCAGGTTTCGGGAAGGGGAGGGAGAGGAGATTCTCCTGCCAGAGTGATTATTCAGACCTTCAATCCTGGCCATTATGCCATCAGAAGAGCAAAGGAGCATGATTATACAGGATTTTACGAAGACGAACTTCCTCTTAGGGAATCTCTCCGGTATCCGCCCTTCTCCCGCATCATTGCCATGCACATCCAGAGTGCAAAAAAAGAGCAGGGTATGAAGGGTATAGAAAATATCAGGAAAGAAATAAGAAATCTTTGCAAGAACAACACTGCAGCGGGGGAAATAGAGATCATTGGCCCGGCAGAGGCTCCCATAGCCAGGATAAGGGGAAAATACCGGTGGCAACTTCTTCTGAAAGGTAAGGATATAGGGATACTTCATGCTCTGACTAAGGATCTTCTGACAAGGTCTATGAGAAGCGGTTTAGATATCAAGGTAGATGTGGATCCGGTAAACTTTATGTAATTCCGATTTTAAATCAAAGCGCTATCTTCGTTGGCATTGTCATCGGCTTGATTTCATCGTTGATTTAAAATCGGAATAAAATAGAGACCTCTGTAAAATAGTGAAAATTGGATTCAGAAGGCGCGAATTAAAGATTTTTCGGGGGGGTACCTAGCCGTCACAGCGCAGCGCCGGTAAAGGCAATGTTTGAGTGCATAAGCGCGAGTTTTGCCTTTGCAGCAAAGCGAGACGTGCATGGTCAAAAAATCTTTTTGAATGCCGATAGATAAAATTTTTAAAGTTCTTGTTGTCTATGAAAAAAACACCGCGGGTTATTGCCGTTGAAATCTTGAACCGTATCGAGGAAACCGATGCCTTTGCCGAACCTTTGTTGGATGCCTTTCTTTCTCGTCGCCTTACCAATCTCCATGATAAAAGACTCCTTACCAACATTGTCTATGGCACCCTGAGAATGAGGGGTAACTTAGACTGGATTATAAGACAGATCTACCGGGGTAATCTGACAGATATGAAGGCAGGTATAAAAAATATTCTGAGAACGGGGCTATACCAGGCCATGTTCACCGACAGAATTCCGGACTTTGCCATTGTGGATGAGGCCGTTAAAATAACCAAAAATTTATATCCGGCAAACTCAGGGCTGGTAAATGCTGTTTTGAGAAATGCCATCCGTAAAAGAAGTGAAATCGTATACCCGCGATTGGAGGATGCACCACTGCTTCACATTTCCATTGTTTATTCCCACCCCCTGTGGCTGGTGGAGAGATGGGTGGAAATGTTCGGCATTGACCGGACCATCTCGATCTGCAAGGCAAACAACGAGATACCGCCTCTTACCTTGAGGGTAAACAGATGGAAAACAACACGGGAAGAGGTGGTCAAAAAAATGCGCCATGACGGGTTTAACGTAAGAACAACAGATTTTTCCCCTCATGGAGTAGTACTGATAAATCCCGCTGTACCGCCAAGGGAAATACCATATTATCAAATGGGGTATGTCTCTGTACAGGATGAGGCTTCCCAGTTGATTGCCCATCTCGTCAATCCGAGACAGGGAGAAAATGTACTCGATATCTGTGCCGGCGCAGGGGGAAAGACCTGTCATCTTGCCGAAATTATGGGTAATCAGGGTAACATACTGGCCCTTGATATAAGTGCCCAAAAGATGGAATCGCTGAAGAATACGGCAAAAAGATTGGGGATTACCATACTGGAAACCTTTGCAGGTGATGCTACTCGTAATTTGGGAAGTACCTTACGGAGGGAATTTGACAGAGTTCTCGTTGATGCACCCTGTTCATGTCTCGGTACTTTAAGGAGAAATCCGGAAATAAAATGGCGGCTCTCCTCCGAAGAGCTTAAAAGCTTTGCTTATCTTCAGAAAAAATTATTAGACAGTGCTTCCTCTTACGTTAAAAAAGGGGGGACTCTAATCTATAGCACTTGTACCATCATGTCTGAGGAAAATGAAGATGTCGTCGAGGATTTTCTTCGGCAGCATAAAAATTTTCGCTGCCTGCAGCCACCGGGCGTGATTGACAGTCAAATGGTTGATGATAAAGGATTTTTCAAAACCGATTCGCACCGCCACGGGACAGACGGGTTTTTTGCCGCCATACTTGAAAAAACGAGTGACAGGATAATTAGCGGGCAAGAGGGGAACGAATTAAATTGACGCAAAAGCTCTAAAGTGATAAAGGCAGAAAATTCACGAGAAACTCTTAGTAATTTTTCTTGATTTCCAGTTCTTGAAATCTGGTTTTCGCCTCAAACGGAGGGTGGTATGTTCTTGGAACAAATGGAAGTCGGTCAGATGGCAGTATTTGCGTACATTGTCGGTGACCGGAAAAGCGGGGAGGGGTTGGTCATTGATCCAGCGGCAGATGCTGACAATATCATTGCCACAGCTGAGAAAAATAATATTAAAATCAAATATATCGTTAACACCCACGGCCATGTGGATCATATATCGGGCAACGCGCAAATGAAGGCAAAGACAGGAGCATCGATTGTTGTTCATGAGGGTGACATCCAAATGCTTGTCTCCACGCCACCCGCGGTTCTCGCGATGTTTGGGGCACAGCAGTCTCCGCCGGCTGATGTTATCGTCAAAGAAGGAGATTATATCACAGTGGGAAAGGTTTCCTTGAAGGTCATTCATACCCCCGGGCACTCAGCGGGAGGTATTGCCCTCTACACAGAGGGGTATGTATTCACCGGTGATACTCTTTTTGTGGAGGCCGTGGGAAGAACAGATCTCCCAGGAGGTTCATGGGACGTGATGTTTCGTTCCATACATGACAAACTGCTTACACTGCCTGATGACACGATAGTGCTGCCGGGACATAACTATGGGAGAATGCCGACCTCAACAATTGCCCATGAGAAAAAATATAACCCCTTTTTAAGATAAAAAAACAGGAGATGGGATGGGTAAACCAGCGCTGATGAAAACAGACTTTAAAGGGTTAAAATTGTCCCATGTGGGAAAGGTTCGTGATATTTACGAATTAGACCCTTACCTCCTTATTGTGGTGACCGACAGGATTTCCGCCTTCGACGTTATTATGGAGAACCCCATTCCGGGAAAAGGAGAGATTCTTACCAGTATGTCTGTCTTCTGGTTTAAAGAGATGGCTGATATCATTGAAAATCACATTGTTTCCGTGGATCCTCTCGAATTTCCCGACCAATGCGCTCCTTACAGGGAGGAGTTGCAGGGGAGAAGCATGCTGGTAAAAAAAGCAAAGCCTATCCTTGTAGAATGTGTAGTGAGGGGATACCTGAGCGGCTCAGCTTGGAAAGATTATTGTCGGAGTAAAACCGTTTCCGGTCTCAGGCTTCCTGATGGATTAAAGGAATCTGCCAAGCTCCCCGAGCCGCTTTTTACCCCTTCCAACAAGGCCCCGGAGGGGGAGCATGATATTCCAATTACCAGAGATGATATGGAAAACCTTATCGGTTATGAGCTTACAAAGAGGATCATGGAAACCAGTTTGTCTATCTATGACCGGGCAACAAAGATTGCAGGTGAAGCGGGGATTATCATTGCAGATACCAAGATGGAAATGGGCCTTATAGGGGATGAATTGATTCTGATTGATGAACTCCTCACTCCTGATTCTTCAAGATTCTGGCCCCGGGACGATTATGAGGAGGGAAGGGCACAGAAAAGTTTCGACAAACAGTTCCTAAGGGACTATCTTTTGTCTATTAACTGGGACCAGAAACCGCCTGCCCCGGAACTTCCTGATGAAGTTATTGAAAAGACTATGGGAAAATACAAGGAAGCCCTGAATCGCCTCGTGAAGTTTCCAGTCAAATAGGTAAAACTTTGCTCTTCATGCTTTTGAAGGGCTTTTAAACAGCACTGTGCTGGAAAGGAACAGGGGGAATCAATGCTGTGGAAGGAAATAAGGAAGTTGTATGAAACGTTGTTACTATGAAGTCCTTGATGTAGAGAGAACTGCCTCGGGAGAAATTATAAAAAGAAGTTACAGAAAACTGGCCATGCAATACCACCCGGATAGAAATCCGGGAGATAAAAAAGCGGAGGAAAACTTCAAGGAAGCGGCAGAAGCTTATGAGGTCTTAAGTGACAGAGAAAAACGAGAGATTTATGACCGGTATGGTCATGAAGGACTGAACGGAGCTGGATTTAAGTTCTCGGGATTTGAAGACGTATTTTCAAATTTCGGTAATATTTTCGAGGACTTTTTTGGATTTGGCAGCTCTCGGCCAAAATCGAGAAGAGCACCACGTGACGGGGCTGATCTCCGTTATGATATTCATCTGTCCTTTATGGACGCTGTCCTTGGTAGCTCCTCCGATATCGAAGTAGAGAAATTCGAGAAATGTCAAAATTGTGAAGGCACTGGTGCCACACCCGGGAGCGCCCCTGAGACCTGCCAACGCTGTCATGGCAGTGGACAGGTAATCCAGTCCAGCGGACTTTTTCGTGTAAGCTCCACATGTCCCCAGTGCCGTGGTCAGGGCACGGTCATTGCTGATCCGTGTAACGTGTGTGGGGGCGTAGGCAGGGCGAAAACCACAAAAACTGTCCATCTCAAAATACCTCCCGGTGTAGATAACGGTTCACGTCTAAGACTAAGGGGGGAAGGAGAAGATGGAGATTTTGGGGGAACAAAGGGTGATCTCTATGTCTTCGTTCATGTAGAACCTCACGAATTTTTCGAAAGAAGGGGTTATGATGTCCACTGTCAGATCCCCCTCTCCTTTGTTCAGGCAGCCCTGGGGGCAACTATATCAGTGGCTACTCTGAATGGTTCTGAAAAGTTGAAGATCCCGAGAGGAACACAGAGTGGCGAAATATTTCGCTTGAAAGGAAAGGGAGTTTCTAACCCGAAGGGATTCGGGCGAGGAGACCAGACTATTGAGTTGGTTGTTACTATACCCACTAGTCTGACTAAGAAACAGGAAGAACTCCTCAAAGAATTTGCTAAACTAAACGGCAAGTAGTATTCAATGGGCACAAGTCCTCTACTAAATTATTTGAGTTTTGGGAATTATATTCATCGGGACTCAAAAATATTTTTCGACCATGCATGTATCGCTGAAAAGGCACAAATCTCGCTTACTCTCTCAAACATTGCTTGTTCCGTTACTGCGAGATGTGACGCGCCAGAAAAATCTTTAACTAGCGTCATCTCCTGAAACCGATTTTTACTATTTTGCAAAGGTCTCTTTAAATGAAAGGAGGAGAATATGGTAACGGGAAAAAAGTGGCTCCTATTTTTAGTTGTGGGTCTTTTTCTCATTTCCGGTTGTGCGGCCTTAGCAGTTAGCGGTGCTGCAGTTGGCGCAGGTTCGGGAACCTACCTTTATATCAATGGAGAGTTGAAAACAGACTACAACTTTTCCTTTGAAGAGGTTTGGAATGCCTGCGAAAAAACCGTAGCAGACATGCGAGGTGTTGATGTTGTGCCGTACAAAGAGATTGGCAAGGGAAAAATCTCTGCTGTTATTAACGACGAGAAGGTTCAGTTCACCCTCAAGTATAAGACAAAAGATGTTACCACTGTTGCTATACGGGTAGGCCTGATTGGTGATAAGCTTTCGTCACAGCTTCTGCACGACAAAATAATTGGCAATCTTCCTTCGGGCAGCCATCAATAATCACCTCCTTAATGCCGTCTGAGCTGGTGCCGAGCGATGAAGAAAAAGATAATTCTGGGCCTTCTGGTAAGTGCCTTTCTTATTTACCTGGCTGTCAGGGGTATTCGATTTGAGGAAGTTATCGGTGTACTCAAGAACGTCAGATATGTATACATCCCTCCAGCCTTAATGCTGATGTTTTTGATGCAGGTATTGAGATCATATCGATGGGGGATAATCCTGAGCCCTCTAAAAAAGGTTGACCAACTGTCACTTTTTTCTGTAACATGTGTCGGTTTTTTGGCTATTGTGGCTATCCCGGCAAGGCTTGGTGAACTGGCACGGCCCTATCTCATTTCAAATAAAAGCAATATCAAGATGACCTCTGCTATGGGTACTATACTGGTAGAACGTGTCTTGGATGGTCTCGCGATTCTCGTCATGGCTGTTTCCGTCTATTTCTTCCTACCTCTCCCCTCAGGGTTGACAGAGAAAAGCTTCATATTCTTTCTGATCACCATGGCCATAGTAGTGGTAATGATTTTCACAATAGTTAAACCTGAAATGTCTTTAAAGGCCCTGAATCCTTTTCTCAAATTCATACCGAAGAGGTACGCCCCTGCCCTGAACCGTTTAATCCATAATGTTATAGACGGCTTTAAAATCATTACCCGTATCAGAGCGCTCCTCTATGTTATGTTTCTCTCCGGTCTGATATGGCTGATAGGAGTTCTTATTATATATATCCTATTCTTTGCCTTTGGTTTCCATTTATCCCCCGTAGCTGCCTTTGTTCTGATGATTATTCTTGTTATCGGGATTGCCATCCCGGCAGCACCAGGGTTTATCGGAACATGGCACTTGTCCTGTATCCTGGGGCTTGGTCTGTTTGGCGTTCCCGAACCAGATGCCCTTGCCTTTGCTGTCATCTATAATTTCCTGTCCGTAGGGATTGTGATCACCTTGGGACTGATATTTTTACCTTTCAATAAATTTTCCTTCTCCGGTTTTAGTCTCCAGCTTTCCGAAGGTCAGGAAAAGGAGGACAGCAAACTTTCCGGTTAAAGTGCAACGGGAGGGATTTCGGTAAAGTTTTGAACATTTTTAACGGATGTCCACCCTGTTGTTTTAGTATAACCTGCCGTGTTATTATATTAAGGAAAAGGAATGATATTATGAAAATTGTATAAGAATTGACTAAAGCGTATAAAAACTGGTAGATAGTTATAAGGAGTGGGATGTAAGAAATAGCATCATACATTATAAGAGATAAAATGGTAAGGAATGAAGCCGGGAAAAACGTTGAGGAGGTTAGAAAACATGTAAGGAGAAGTCTATGTAATTTCGGACCGCTTATGAATAGAGAGGTGTCGAATGGAGCAGAAATTTGCAGAGAAGAAGACCGATTTTGTTGCCAAAACAATTTATAACCGTCTTTTCCAAGAGGCATTAAGCATTGTCTCAATAGTAAGGAGTGAGTAAATGGAACCGATATTTGCACCCTGGAGAATAGAATATATAAGAAGTAAAAAACCGGATGGGTGTATTTTTTGCGAGGATTCAATCAGGATGGAAGAGTTTGTTCTTTTAGAAGGAGAAACCTCTTATGTGATGATGAACCTTTATCCGTATACCAGTGGGCATTTGATGATTATTCCGTTCCGGCACGTGAGCAATGTGGAAGAACTTTCATCGGCAGAGCAACAGGAGATGTTTGACTTTGTAAATATTTCTGTCAAAGTATTAAAAGAAGCGTTGAAACCGGAGGGTTTTAACATAGGTATGAATCTGGGAACGGCTGCAGGTGCCGGCGTAGAAGATCATCTCCACGCACATGTTGTTCCAAGGTGGTGTGGCGATAACAACTTCATGAGTGTTCTGGGTGAAGTACGCGTGATTCCTGAGGATATTTCCGGGACATGGGAAATCCTTAAGCCGTATTTTGATAATTTACCATCGGGAGGACTGAAATGAAGGTAATATATACCATTATCGTCGTCTTAGTTGTACTGTTTGTCATCACGTTTTCATTAGAAAATACGGTTAGTGTGCAAGTGAAATATTATGATTTTATAGACGTTTCACGTCCCATTTACCAGTTGCTCTTTATTGTTTTCCTCTCTGGTGTTATATTTACGGGATTTATGGGGATTATAGAAAGATACAGATTGAACAGAACCATAGCCAAGTTAAATAGAACAGTCAGAGAGCTTAAAAGACAAATCAGGACGACTGAATATAAACCCCTTGGCGAGGAGAGCACCCCTGCAGAGTAAAAGTGAACGTCAATGGCACTGAGAGGCGCCAATGGACCTTTGCAAAATAATGAAAATTGGATTTGGAAGGCGGTGAATCAAAGGCTTTTCGGGAACCGTGTCGTCGCAGCACAGCTCGGGAAAAGGCAATGCCTTAATGTGTGTGGGTTTTGCCTTTGCAGCGAAGTGAGACATGCATGGTCGAAAAAGATTTGTGACCGTTTAGAAAATATTTTCAATCTATTGCCTTGATGTTTATTGCAGACGCTAACTTGGGAAAGCTGGTCAAGTGGCTGCGGATTTTAGGATACGATACCACTTGCTATACCGGCAATGCAGATCGGGACTTTTTAAGAAAGGCTCAACAGGAGGAGCGAATTGTCCTGACAAAAAAAAGAGATATGACGAGGAGAGAATTCTCGGGCCGTCTCATTGTCATTCAAGATGACCATGTCCGGCGACAGATCAGAGAGGTAACAGATAAACTTTCTCTCAATCCTAGACCCGAGAGATTATTCAGTATCTGTCTTAAATGTAATGAGAAGTTAGAAAAGGTTTCCAAGGAAGAAATTGAAGGAATGATTCCTGCTTACATCTTTGAAAGTTGCTCTCAATTTCAACAATGCCGCCGGTGCAGATGTATCTTCTGGTCTGGTACCCATAGAGATAATGTATATAATTTCCTCAAGACGCACATTCAGTATCATCCCCTCTGATCTTTTCCACAGCGTGTTTCAAGGCGGGGATAATAACTGTTAAATTTTCCCGGGCACCTTTCGGAGATCCGGGTAGATTGACAATCAGTGCAGTGCCTCTTATTCCAACTACAGATCTTGATATCATCGCGTGTGGCGTAATTTTTGCGCTTTCCCGCCGCATCGCTTCTGCCATACCGGGCACTTCTCTTTCGATCACCTCCAGAGTAGCATCCGGCGTTACATCCCGGGGACTGACACCCGTGCCACCTGTAGTCAGGATCAGGTCAAGTTTCCTTTTATCGGCACATTCTACTATCTCTTCTTTAATCTGCTTTTTTTCATCAGGAATGATAATGGTATGGGTGACATTTATGGCAGCATCTGTTAGAATTCTTATGATTTCCTGAGAGCTTTTATCTTTACGTTCTCCCCGCGCTCCTCTGTCGCTTACCGTAATGACCCCGGCAGTAATCATGCGCCACCTTATTCTTCCTTTTTCGCGCCGGCGATAACTTTTTCGGCAATAGAAGGTGGGACCTCTTCATAATGGGAATGCTGGTAGGTGAAGCTCCCCCTTCCACTTGTCATTGATCTCAATTCTGCCGCGTAGTTCAGAATCTCGGCAAGAGGAACCTTTGCCTTTACTATCTGATGCGCTTCTTTAGTGTCCATACCGGCAATCCTGCCGCGCCTGCCGGTTAAATCACCGATAACGTCCCCCATATACTCATCTGGGATATCGATATCTATATTAACGATTGGTTCCAGAAGAATTGGCTGGGATGCCATAACACCTTTCTTAAATCCCATTGATCCTGCTATTTTAAAAGCCATCTCCGATGAATCAACTGTATGGAACGTACCATCAACAAGGGTAACCTTCACATCCACAAGGGGATAACCGGCGAGGGCTCCTTCCTCCATAGCCTCGACGATACCCTTTTCTACAGCAGGTCTGTACTGGTGGGGTATGGAGCCCCCTATGATTTTGTCAACAAAAGCAAATCCTTCACCTTTCGGGAGTGGTTCGATCTCCAGCCAGCAATCCCCATACTGACCTCTCCCTCCTGATTGTTTTTTATATTTTCCCTGAACCCTTGTTTTTCCCTTTATTGTTTCTTTATAAGGAACCGTGGGGGTCTTTAGATTAACCTCCAGACCGAATTTTCTCTTCATTTTTTCGACAGCCACCTCGATATGAATCTGCCCCAATCCGGAAAGGATCATTTCCTTGGTCTGCTCATCCCTGTGAAAGGTAAGAGATGGATCTTCCTCAATCAATCTGCTGATAGAAGATGAGATTTTTTCTTCATCTCCCCTTGTTTTCGGTTCCACGGCAAAAGAGGTAACGGCAAGGAGGGGAATAACTTTTTCGTAAACAATAGGCGATTTTTCATCACAGATGGTATCTCCTGTCGCTGTCTCTTTCAATTTTGCCACCGCGGCAATATCTCCCGGTACGAGGGAACCGGTAGGTTTCTGATTTTTCCCCTCCAGAAAAAAGATATTTCCAAACCGTTCATTGAGCTTTCTGGATGCGTTGTAAATGTTGGAGTCTGACTTTAACGTTCCTGAATATACCCTGAATAGAGTTAATCGGCCGGCATAAGGATCGGCAATGGTTTTAAACACCATAGCTGAGAAGGGGGCAGATTCCTCAGGAGATCTTTTTTCAATCCCATCTGCTGTATTCGGTTTTGTTCCTTCAACCGGTCCACGATCTACAGGTGAGGGGAGATAATTAACTATCATCTCCATAAGCGGTGTAACACCGATATTTTTTATTGCTGATCCGCATATAATCGGGATCAGGACACCGGAGAGCATACCTTTCTTAAGACCGGATTTTAGATCATCAGGAGAAAGTTCTCCACTGTCCAGGTATTTATCCATTAATTTCTCATCGGATTCAGCAATATCTTCCACCATTATTTCTTTATATTTTTCAACATTCTCCATCATGTCACCGGGAATGTCTCCCAAAGAGTAACTTCCCTTTAGATTGTCAAAGATCATGGCCTTCATTGTGATCAGGTCGACAATGCCTTTAAAAGATTCTTCTGCACCTATGGGAAGAAAAAGAGGGGTTGCCTTTATCCCCAGCCGGTCCTTTATGTGCTCAATCGTTTTAAAGAAATCTGCCCTTTCTCTGTCCATTCTATTGATATAAATGATCCTTGGGAGTTTATATTCATTCGCGTATTTCCAAACTGCCTCCGTCTGAAATTCGACCCCACCAACGGCATCTATTAAAATGATGGCGCCATCAACGATGCGAAGACAGTTTTTTGTATCATAGGTAAAATTGGAATCCCCGGGCGTGTCAATGATATTAATCCTGTGCTTTTCCCAATCAAAAAAATTTGTTGAAGCGCTGATCGAAACATGTCTCTTCTGTTCTTCCGGTTCGAAGTCCATGCAAGAGGTTCCTTCATCAACCCTGCCCGGCCGGTCTAATTTGCCGGCTATGTAAAGAAGAGACTCACAGAGCGATGTTTTTCCGACCCCTCCGTGTCCTACTATGGCTAGATTTCTTAGAGATTTTGCTTCATATTTTGCCATGAAAGCTCCTTTCTGGAAAAATCATCAACAGGAGATTGCTGAGTCTATTCTTAGCTATATTGATTTAAAGCTGCGAATTGCTAAAGAAAAGACCTTAGTTGAGAAAACACTATTTAAATAACATGACAGGAGAAATGCAGTCAAGACAATTTTCCGGACAGGTCGGGAAGATCAGAACTTACCCATTCCTGCAATTCGCTTTCCCTACTCATGCGCATCTACTCCTTGTGCCGGCAATGATTTCCCGCCCGCTACTGGCGTTGTCTTATCTCTCCTCCCTCCGATCTGCCAGTACCTTGCGAAATTGTTCCTCCTCCATACAAAATCATTGACAATTACTTTAAATTATATATACTTAAACTAATTGTCTCTTCTGGGTATATAGGGTATTTTAAAGTAGAGACCTTTGCAAAGCTCTCAAGGAGCCCAGAATCATGTTCGGTATTGGTATGCCCGAGTTGATAGTGATTGTTGTTATAGCCCTGCTCGTGGTAGGGCCCGGAAAGTTGCCTGATCTTGCCAGATCCCTGGGGAAAGGACTTGCTGAGTTCCGCAGGTCTGCTGAAGATGTTAAGGATAGTCTAAAGGAAACATTAGAAATGGATGAAGTCAAGAAAAACGAAGGCGATATCAAAAAACCGCTTCATCATCAATCTTCTTTATCATCTGAAGAGGAAAATAATTCTTCCCGATCTTTTACCCCTCCTGCGCAATGAACCTATCGAAAAAGAACCATCTTATAACCTATGGATAAACCTAAGGAAGAAAAATTATCCCTTAACGCTCATCTTGAAGAATTGAGAAAGAGACTTATCTTCATTCTGATTGCCGTAGGTATCGGATTGTGTGCATGTTATATCGCCAGAGAATGGTTGTTTGCCATTATTACAAGACCACTGACTATGGTTCTGCCGCAAAAAAGTTATATGATATTCACCAGCCTGCCCGAGGCATTCTGTACATATATGAAGATATCTTTCTTTGCTGCTCTTGTTCTGACAAGCCCATATACCTTATACCAGATATGGAAATTCATCTCTCCTGGCCTGTACCCCGGCGAGCAGAAATACGTTCTTCCCTTCGTTATATCCTCTTCTTTGTTGTTTGTTGGTGGAGTTCTTTTTGGCTATTTTCTCGCTTTGCCCCCGGCTTTTAATTTTTTTGTGTCTTTTTCCTCTGATTTTCTCAAGCCCATGCTGTCTCTTAATGAGTATCTATCATTGTCTTTAAGATTCCTCCTCGGATTTGGCCTTGCTTTTGAGCTTCCCGTCTTTATCTTTTTCATGACAAAGATCGGTCTTGTAAACGCCGCGAAGCTTTCCAGAGGGCGGAGATACGCAATCCTGGTGATTTTTATTGTTGCTGCTATTCTGACACCATCTCCTGATGCAGTTACCCAGATACTGATGGCTGTGCCTTTGATATTCCTTTATGAGGTCAGTATAATCGTGGCAAAATTTGCCAAGAAGCGTCCTGGAGCGGAAGAAGAAGGAGAAGCTAAAGAAGTTAAAGAGGAGGCGCGATGACGAGGCGTTCCTATCAAAACTACAAAAAAAAGAAGCGAAAGAGTTCTCACATCAAAACAGTAGTTTTTTTGATAGGTTTAGTTACCATATTACCGATGCTGGCAGGGGGGGGGATTTTTTACTATACCTTTCTCCGTGATATGCCGGCTATTGCCGTCCTTAAAGATTATCGTCCCAGTATAGCTACCAGGGTGTATGCCGACAACAATGACCTTATTGATGAATTCTACCTGGAAGATAGAAAGATGGTCAGGGTTTCCGAACTTCCCGTTGTGGTCACTCAGGCCTTTGTGGCGGCGGAAGATGCAAGATTCTATCAGCACAAGGGGGTTGATATTATGAGCATCGCGAGGGCTTTATTCAAGAATATCGAGGCGGGGCATATTATACAGGGTGGCAGTACCATTACGCAACAGGTGGCAAAATCTTTCTATCTATCCCCGGAAAAAAAATACAAAAGAAAAATCAAGGAGGCTTTATTAGCTTATAAGATCGACAAATACCTTTCCAAAGACGAGATACTAAACCTCTATCTGAATTACACCTACTTAGGGCACGGTACCTACGGCGTAGAAGCCGCATCACAAGGTTATTTTGGTAAAAGCGCCAGACATCTGACACTACCCGAGGCGGCTCTCCTGGCTGGTCTCCCTAAAGCGCCCACCAACTATTCACCCTTCCTGCATTTTGACAAGGCCCGCGAGAGACAGATTTATGTCCTTACGAGGATGGTGGAAGATGGTTACATTACTCTGGAGCAAAAAGAAAAGGCTATACAAACCCCTGTAAAACTTCGATCTGTTAAACCAAAAGAGAAAATTGCTCCCTATTTTGTAGAAAACGTTCGCCGGTATATTCTCGAAAAATATGGCAATGATGTACTTTACAAAGAAGGGCTTGAGGTCTATACAACCCTGGATATAGCCATGCAAAAGGCAGCCTTGCCTGCCGTAGAGAGGGGACTACGGGAGATGGAAGAACGGGAAAGATATAAAAATGTTGTGGTCCAGGGAGCACTCCTCTGTATGGACGCAAGGACCGGCGCTATCAGAGCTATGGTCGGGGGAAGAGATTTTAAGAGAAGCGAGTTTAACCGTGCTACCCAGGCGAGACGGCAGCCTGGATCCGCCTTCAAACCGTTCATCTATACGGCGGCCTTTGATAAAGGAATGACACCGGCAACGCAATTCGGTGATTCTCCTGTCATATTTGCAGATGTCACAGGAGGGAATATCTGGGAACCACAAAACTTTGACAGAGAATTCTGGGGACCTACTACTCTGAGAACGGCCCTTGTATACTCGAGAAACATCGTCACGATAAAAGTGCTTCAGGAGATCGGTCTGGACTACGCCGCAGGGTACGCTGCCAGTGTGGGTATTACCTCCCCTCTCACGAAAAACCTCTCCCTGGCTCTGGGAACATCGGGTGTAACTCTCCAGGAAATGGTAAGGGGATACGGTGTCCTTGCCAACCAGGGCAAAAAATGCGAGCCATTTTTCATCAAGAAAATTGTTGACCGGACAGGCCACGTCTTCGAGGAGAACCAGCCAAGAGTTGAACAGGTTATTGATTCCCGCATTGCCTTCATGACGGCTTACGTGATGCAGGATGTAGTAGAGAGCGGGACCGGTATGCGGGTAAAAAGCATCGGCAGACCGGTAGCCGGCAAGACAGGAACAACTGATGACACAAGAGATGCCTGGTTTATTGGATTTACTCCCTCACTGGTAACAGGGGTGTGGGTGGGTTTTGATCAGGAAAGGTCCCTCGGCAAGCAGGAAGTTGGCGGCAGGGCAGCAGCACCTATCTGGTTATATTTCATGGAAAAGGTTCTCAAGGGTACACCACCGGAAGACTTCCCTGTTCCGGAGGGAGTTGTCTTTGCCAGGGTAGACCCAAAAACAGGTCTGCCCGTCAGTTCCTCGTCCCAAGATAGTATCCTTGAATGCTTTCTCGGGAGAACAGATGCCAGTGATACAATACCGTTAACTATTCAGGAGCCATGATAAAGTTACAAGACTTGCCACCCGCGACTCTCACAACCTAATCTCCGGTCTTCAGAGTGTCTTGGAGAAATGACTTGAATAATTTATAGTCACAGGGGAGCGATAAGGATTTTCCTGTCCTTTTGTCAATATCTTTCATACTTTTAGGTAATTCCGGAATTATACCAAGCAGGGATTCTATCTCTTCGGGAAACTTGGCCGGATGGGCTGTCTCCAGGGATACACAGAGAGGAAAATCACCGAACCGTTCAAGATATACCTCAAGTCCCCTCCAGCCTACCGCACCGTGCGGCTCCAGGAAGATTCCATAACGACTGTAAACCTTCCTTATCGTTTCCCTTGTTTCCTTATCGGAGATACTTACGGAGAAGATGTGCCTTTTCATGGCACCCCGGTCGGGATAGCGATACACAGCGCCCTTCCGGTCAACCGTTCCTCCGTATAAGTTGAAGAATCTGGCCATATTGCTCGGATGGCCCACATTCATGGCATTGGAGATGCATGCCCTGGAAGGAGATATCTTCTTATAGTTGCCTGTCTCGAGGAATCCGGGGAACTCATCGTTTTCATTGGTCGGCATGATGAGCTTTTCGACGGGAAGCCCCATCCTCCGCGCATATTCACATCCCAGGGCATTGCCGAAGTTACCCGAGGGGACAGAAAATATTAGCCCCTCCCCATTGCGAGCAAGCTGGGTATATGCCCAGACATAGTAGGTTATCTGGGGGAGTATCCTGCCGAAATTGATCGAATTTGCCGAAGTCAGATTCAGATTATCAAGAGACGGGTCGGAAAATGCCTGTTTGACGAGATTCTGGCAGTCATCGAACTTGCCGGCGATGGAAATGGTCTGCACGTTGCCCCCAATTGTATCGAGCTGCTTCTTCTGTCTCCCACTTACCTCTTCCCTCGGATAGAGAATATAGACATCTATTCCCTTGACACCACTGAAGGCTTCTCCTACAGCACTACCCGTATCACCGGAGGTTGCTACAAGGACATTCAGTCGTTTTCCCCGATCACGAAAATAGCTCATCAGCCGGGCCATCATGCGGGCGGCAAAGTCTTTGAAGGATGCTGTTGGTCCCTGATCGAGCCTCATGATATACTTCCTATCTACAACGGCTTCGAGGGGGACATCAAAATTGTATGCATCCTCCACAATATTCTTCAGGATATCGCAAGGGATCTCATCCTTAAGAAAGGATGCTGCCACGAGCATAGCCGCTACGGTATAGGGCGCCCCTTTTAGAGCCCGTATCTCTTCCAGAGATATTGCGGGAATGGTATCAGGCATAAAAAGACCTTCGTCCGGGGCCTGACCCTGAAGGAGGGCCTCCCTGAAAGAAACAGATCCTTTAAAGGGAGTGATTCCGCAAGCCCCATCCATATCCCTGTTTGTACTGAAATAACGAATTTTTGTAGTCATGATCATAATGGAATATCTTCCTGTCCTGCCTCACGGCCGGCCAGCGTATAACTTTTCACAAAATCCAGAAACAAACGATGATGGCGCATCAAACTGAATTGCCGGCGATGGATCAGATAAAAACATCTCTCAAACCGACGCCCTTCGATCGGTACTTCCACCAAGATCCCCTGTCTCAATTCCCGTTCCACGGCATAGGACGAGAGGGCGGAAATACCAAGCCCGGCGATAATAGCTTCTTTCACCGCTTCAGAACTTCCCATTCCGACGACAATGTTAAATTGCGCGAGGTTCATTCCGGAATTCTCTTTCAGATATGTCTCGATTACTTCCCGTGTTCCCGAGCCCTTTTCCCTGAGAATAAAGGGTTCTCTGGAAAGTTCATCGAGGGTCACGGGACCTTTACCGGCCCACCGATGACCTCCGGGTACAAGCAGAATAAGCCTGTCTTGCCACAGAGGTTCCACGTGCAATTTCCGATGCAGCGGTTTTTTGCCGACGAAACCGATCTCTGCCTGATTATTCAGGATTATCTCTATGGTTTCTTCAGAGTCGGCAGCCTGGACATCAGCCTTGATTGCCGGATAGCTTTTTCTGAAATCACTCAAGACGTAAGGGAGGATATAGGTGGCTGGAATCGTGCTGGCACCGATATAGATATTGCCGGATTCGTTTTCCAGAACCTGCATGATCTTTTCCTTAGCCTCATTTCTTAATTTGATGATTCTTCTGGCATAATCGTAAAGAATCCTTCCTCCCGGGGTTAACGATATTCCCCCATCGCCGCGGTTAACAACCCTGATTCCGATTAAATCCTCCATATTCTTGATATGTTTGGTAAGGGCGGGTTGGGTAAGAAACAACTTTTTGGCGGCACGGCTGAAGTTACCCTCGGCAATCAGTTGAATTAAAGACTCCATCTGCTGGATGGTGATATTTTTAAATGTATCGTAACTCATATCTACCACATGTAAAAATTCAATATCTACGCCTACTTCGGCTCTTGACTGGCATAACCCGTTATTGTTTTTTCAATTTGATTCAAAAGAAAATGTTTCTCATGAAACATAACCGTCTACAGGGGGGATATTAAACAAGGCCAACGAATAATAGTAAATAGTAAAAGATTATTAGGAAACTTTTCTCTTCACTCCATCGAGGGATTCCCCTTCCCAAACGGCATTGATCTTTTTCAGCTCATAAGAAGACAGGTTTTCCGTTTCATACTGTTTACCTATGGATATATAGGGAGGATGATTCTTTTCAGTGGGATGAATACCATACTTTCGGTAAGAATCGAAGACCTCGGTGCCAAAGTACACCTGCATCTGCTGAGAGTTGGAATTCCCCCTGATCTTTACATCGTTATCCTTGAGAAACTTAAGTGTCTCCATGGCATCAGCAAAGGTTTCACCGGGGAGACCATACTGGGTGAACAATTCTACATCCATATCCCATTTCTGGGTTAATCTTATTGCTTTTCTTATATCTTGGAGGGAAACATTTTTACCCAGACCTTCGAGAACCTTCTCCGAGGCCGATTCCAGCCCATAGGCGACAAGATAGACACCGGCAGCTTTCATCTTTTCCATGAGTTCATTGTTTACGAGGTCTGCCCTCGTCTCCAGCCAGATCTGGATATTCAGGCCTCTTTTTAGAATTTCCTCCATCAGTTGCTCTACCCTCTTGATATTAATGGAGAAACTCGGGTCCGCAAACCAGAATTTTTTTATCCCCTTCTTATGGATCCATTCAATTTCTTCGATTACCCTTTCCACGGAATGAAACCTGACCTTTCGTTTGAAGGCATTAGGGGTATAACAAAAGATACATCCGTAGGGGCATCCTCTTGAAGTCAGGAGGATCGCCTCTTCGAGATTAGAAAAATCTATAAGATCGTCTGCGAAATAGGGGGACGGGTATCTATCAAGGTCTGCATAAGGCTCAACCTGCGGGCCGTCACAGAATAAATGATCCTCATATCTGCAGGCACTTCCCGGGATAATGGCATTGTCTCTCCCTTCCTCTATCGCACGGGCAATCGTTAGCATGACGATTTCACCCTCACCACGGCAGATAAAATCGATGGACCCGATCGGTTCAAGGGCGGAGGAGGGCATGAAAGTAGCCTGAGGTCCTCCGATGACAATTTTCGTTTCCGGGGCGATCGATTTTATATAATTTGCCATTCCGATGACACACAGGATATTCCGCTGATAGGTAGAGAATCCGACCAGTGCAGGCTTGAAGTCACGGATGTAGGAATCTAGAAGGTTAAGGGAAAAAGGGGTGTTTTCACCTATGTTTATGATGTCTGTATTAAATCCGTGACTCCTCAGGAAAGCCGCGATGTAGGCGAGAGAAATAGGAACTGCTGGTGGGATAAACGGATTTATTTCGATTAATAATACATTCATTTTGCTAAGGTGTTTCCAGACAGAATTTTCCAAAATTTTCCGGTGGGAGAAGAGGATAGTTACCATTGAAGCATGCCAGGCAGAAACTGGAATTTTCCATTCCTGTAGCTTCGACCATACCCTCCAATGACAGGTAGTGAAGAGAATCGAGGCCGATGAAGCGGGCAATATCCGTTACGCTTCCTTTTTGCGCGGCGATTAACTCACCCTTCGAGGAAAAATCAATACCGTAAGGACAAGGAAAGCGCGTAGGAGGACAGCTCACAGTCATATGGACCTCCCTGGCGCCTATTTCCCGGAGATTTCTTACGCGGTTACGGCTGGTCGTTCCCCTGATAATAGAATCTTCTACGATTAAAACCTTCCTTCCGGAAATGAGAGGCCGTACCGGATTTAACTTGACCCGTACACCAAAGTCTCTCATAGGCTGTGTCGGCTGAATGAATGTTCGTCCCACGTAATGGTTACGTATCATACCCATCTCAAATGGGATTCCGCTCTCTTCGGCGTATCCTAAAGCGGCATAGTTCCCCGAATCCGGAAACGGCATGACTAAGTCTACATCCGGCCGGTATTCCTTGGCCATGCAGTGTCCTAAACGTTTCCGACAGAGGTAAACATTTTCACCGAAAATCTGGCTGTCGGGTCGGGCGAAGTATATCAATTCAAAGATACAATGGGCTGGTTTTACCTCTTGAAATGGTGTCATACTGCGTAATCCAGTTTTGTCAATTATGATTATCTCGCCGGGTTTTACATCACGCAGGTATGTGGCGCCAACCAGGTCAAAGGCACATGTTTCGGAGGCAACTACCCACCCACTATTAAAGCGCCCGAGACACAGGGGACGGAATCCACGCGGATCACGCATAGCGATAACTTTATCTCGTGTCAGCATCACGATGCTGTATGACCCTTGAACCCTGCTAAGCGCCTTCGTCAATGCCTTTTCGATCCCGTATTTTAAATAAGGGGCCATCAGGTGAAAGATCACTTCGCCGTCCATTGTGGACTGAAAGATAGAGCCCCGGTCTTCCAGTTCAGTACGTAGAGATTGGGCATTGATGAGATTACCGTTATGGGCCAGGGCATAATATTCGTTAGCGTGATGCACCAGAAACGGCTGGGCATTGGAAATGACCGAAGACCCTATGGTCGAATATCTTACGTGCCCGATAGCCAGGTGCCCGGGCAACATGGAGAGGTTATTTTCATGAAATACCTCGGAGGCCAGTCCCATTCCTTTATGTTCCCATACTTTATGTCCATCGGCCGTAGTAATACCTGCACTTTCCTGCCCCCGATGCTGGAGAGCGAACAGGCCGAAGAAGGCAACACGCCCCGCTTCCTCATGTCCGTAAACGGCAAATACCCCGCAGGCTTCGCGCGGTTTATCTTCGTTAGAAATTTGTTTGCTCATTGACTCCTCAAATAGTTCATGATTCCCGACCATTGCCCTTTACTTATGATTTATAACCTCGACTTACGATTTCCGCATGGTAATCTTGAAGTGGGAGGACCTGCCATTCTTTCTCGCGCAGAGCCATGATTGCTTCACTTAAGGCCTTGGCGCCGGCAATTGTTGTGGTATAAAGGATATTATAGGTGAGCGCACCACGACGAATGTAATAGGCATCGAGAGAAGACCTGCGTCCCATGCTTGTATTTATAACTAACTGGATATCGCCATTTTTGATATGGTCCACGACATTTGGACGGCCCTCACTAACCTTTAGTATAGTTCCGGCCTTGACACCATGAGTTTGTAAATGGGCAGCTGTACCGCGGGTGGCCACGATGCTGAACCCCATACCTTGGAAGGCAAGGGCCACGGGGACAATCTTGTCTTTATGGATGTCATGCACACTGATAAAGACGCTGCCGGTGAGGGGTAACTGAAAACCGGAAGCCATCTGTGATTTGGCATAGGCCATACCGAAGGAACTATCTATCCCCATCACCTCGCCGGTAGATTTCATCTCCGGTCCAAGGAGGATATCCGCGTTGGGAAACCGGTTGAAAGGGAAGACGGCCTCTTTCACAGCAATGTGTTTCGGATGTATGGTTTCTGTGAAACCCAACTCTTTCAAGGAACGCCCCAGCATTACCTTTGTTGCCAGCTTGGCGACGGGAACGCCGATTGCTTTGCTGACAAAGGGAACAGTTCTGGAGGCACGGGGATTAACTTCAAGGACGTACAGCTGACCGTCTTTGATGGCATATTGGATATTCATCAGTCCGACGACTCCTAATTCGCCGGCGATTATCTTTGTCTGTCTTTCAATTGTGTCGAGGAGTTCCTGAGCAAAAGTTATTGGCGGCAAGACACAGGCGCTATCTCCTGAATGGATACCGGCTTCTTCGATATGCTCCATAATTCCGCAGATGATGGTATCTGTGCCGTCGCTGATCGCATCTACATCAACCTCAATGGCATCCTCAAGGAATTTATCAATCAGAATTGGATGATCGGGGGAAACGATAAGGGCCTTTTCCATGAACTGTGATAATGTTTTCGGATCATATACAATCTCCATGGAGCGCCCCCCGAGGACATAGGAAGGTCTTACCAGAACCGGGTAGCCGATGCGTTCCGCCGCCCGGAGCGCCTGATTGGTGTCTGTTGCTATTTCATTATCCGGTTGGTTGAGATTAAGGTGCCGGACAATGTCCTGGAACCGCTCGCGGTTTTCTGCACGGTCAATCGCATCGGGGGAGGTCCCCAGAATTTTTGTACCTGCCGCTTCCAGGCCTTTGGCAAGGTTAAGAGGGGTTTGTCCTCCGAACTGAACGATTACTCCGTAGGGATCTTCTGTTCTCAAGATATGCAGAACATCTTCGAGGGTCAACGGTTCAAAAAACAGTTTGTCCGACGTATCGTAGTCGGTACTTACTGTTTCCGGGTTTGAATTCACCATGATACTTTCGTATCCCTCCTCCCGGAGGGCAAACGATGCATGCACACAGCAGTAATCAAATTCGATACCCTGGCCGATGCGGTTAGGTCCACCTCCCAGAATAACTACTTTAGGTCTTACGGAAGGCCTTGCCTCATTCTCCGTCTCATAGGTGGAATAATAATATGGCGTATAGGCCTCGAATTCCGCGGCACAGGTATCAACTAACTTATAAACAGGGAAGATGTTTTCGTCAGAACGCCAGCGGCGAACCTCCGCTTCAGGAATTTTCCAGAGTTGTCCCAGATAACGATCGGAAAACCCGAGCTGTTTCGCCTCTCTCAGCAATGTGGTGGAGGGTGGTGTCGTTGCCAGGATATTTTCTGCAGCGACAATTTCTCTGATCTGAGATAGAAACCAGGGGTCAATGTTTGTGAGGTTGGCTATTTCTTCGATACTCATACCTTGATTAAAGGCGGCTGCGATGTAAAACAGCCTAAGAGAGTTTGGTTTTGTCAGTTTATCGGCTAAAAATTCATGGGGGTTAGGGACGGATAGCGCCTCCGTGATACCGTACCTGCCGATTTCCAGGGATCGGACGGCCTTTTGCAGTGCCTCTTTGAAGGTACGGCCGATGGCCATAGTCTCTCCCACCGATTTCATAGAGGTAGTCAATATATCTTCCGTTTCGGGAAATTTTTCGAATGTCCAGCGGGGTATCTTAACAACACAGTAATCTATAGTCGGTTCAAAAGAGGCCATCGTTTCTCTGGTAATATCGTTGGGAATCTCATCGAGGGTGTAGCCGACGGCAAGTTTGGCGGCGATTTTTGCAATAGGAAAACCGGTTGCCTTGGAGGCAAGAGCCGAGGAGCGGGAGACACGTGGATTCATTTCGATGACCACCATCTCACCGGTCCGGGGATGAACGGCGAACTGTACATTTGACCCTCCCGTTTCCACGCCAATCTCCCGCATAATGGCTATGGCTGCATCACGCATGTGCTGATATTCCATATCGGTCAAGGTCTGGGCAGGTGCGACCGTAATGGACTCTCCTGTATGGACTCCCATAGGATCAAGATTTTCTATGGAACAGATAATGACAACATTATCCGCTTTGTCCCGCATTACCTCCAGTTCGTATTCTTTCCATCCCATGATTGATTCTTCCAGCATGATTTCATGTATCATACTGGCATCCAGCCCATTTTTAGCCAATTCTGTTAATTCTTCCCGGTTATAGGCAATGCCGCTTCCCGTACCTCCCAAGGTAAAAGAGGGACGAATAACAATGGGAAGACCGATACTGCCTGCAATTTCAAAGACCTCTTCCATGTTTGTGGCAAAGCCGCTACGGGGCACCCGTAACCCGATGTTCTCCATAGCCTGCCGGAATTTTCCACGGTCCTCCGCCTTATGAATTACAGAGAGAGAAGCTCCGATCATTTCTACACCGTAACGTTGCAGGATTCCCTGTTCTGCTACGGCTACAGCCATGTTCAGTCCGGTCTGCCCTCCCAGGGTGGGAAGGAGGGCATCGGGCCGTTCTTTTGCGATGATCTTTTCCAGAGCCTCCGGGATGATCGGTTCCACATAAGTCCGATCGGCCATTTCCGGATCCGTCATGATCGTTGCCGGGTTGGAGTTGATCAGGATAACCTGATAACCTTCCTCTTTCAGGGCTTTACATGCTTGTGTCCCGGAATAGTCGAATTCACAGCCCTGGCTGATGATAATAGGACCAGAACCGATAATAAGTATTTTTGACAGATCTTTTCGTTTCGGCATGCCGCATCGTCACCTTAACAAGGCGATTTTATATGTAAAAATATACCTTTTAGACTGAATTTGTAGTATAGAAATAATAACCGATCTTTTTATAAACCTTTTTAAGAAGGAAGTATTCTAACACGGAAAAAGATAAAGGCAAACAGATTATTGATTCTTTCCGTAAAGGTGAAGGGCTGATGTTTGCAGTTAGAGAAACTTTCTTCATGGTGGCATCCTGTTTCCTGTGTAATCCGTTCAACAAACCTTTAAACGGGAGACCTTTATAAAACTCTCCCGGCATCATATGCCTTTCAGAATGCCTTGCAAGAGACAATCGAATTGTCGTGAGCATTAACTACCGGAAAAGATTTTAAAAATAACAGGGTACAACAACTATGATAGAGAGCGAGAAGTTTCTCGGCAGTATAGGAACGGGGAAAAGGGGAGAAGAGATAGCGGTTAAATATTTGAAAAAGGCGGGATATAAGATCATTGAGTGTAACTACAGATGCCTGTTTGGAGAGATTGATATTATAGCAAAAGATAAAAAAACAATCGTTTTTGTAGAAGTCAAGACCAGGAAATCGGAAAAGTTCGGAGATCCCCAGCTCTCGGTTGGATTCGAGAAGCAGAAAAAGATTTCCAGAATATCTTTAAATTATATAGAGGAAAAACGCCTCCATGATTGTGATGCAAGATTTGACGTGGTGGCTGTTAAAATGTTACCGGAAGGAAACAAAATTGAACTTATTCAGAACGCCTTCGACCTGGTTATATAATAAGCAAACAGCAATGGGATGAGAACTTTTCAACATTTTCGGAGTAATGACTGTAACTTAAAGTGGTTTAGATTATCTCTGGGGTTCGATAATTACCTTTAGAGATTCCTTAGCCTCGGCAACAAGCCGAAAACCCAGCCCTGTTTCTTCCAGAGACAACCTGTGGCTGATCAATTTATTCACCGGGACACGACCGGCGCGTATAATTTCCATTGCTATTGCGATATCGGAAGGGCTGCTGCCATAGGAAGGCATTAGTTTTATTTCATTGCGCCAGAATTCATTAACGGGGACAGAGATATCAATGCCCGGTTCTGTAGGGGCAAAGAAGAGAACAGTACCTCCACGATCCACGGATTGCAATGCCTGTGTAAAGGAAGACGGGGATCCGGTACAGACGATGACCAGATCGGCAAGGCGGTTGTCATTGATTTGACGGAGGATACCGGGGACATCTTCATGGGCATTGATTGTTGCGTATGCCCCGAATTGTTTTGCCGTTTTCAGCCGATATTCATTTATGTCTGTCGTGATGATCTGCCCTGCTCCAAGGGTAGATGCCATTAACAGATGCAACAGACCGGAGATACCACTCCCAAGTATAAGTACTGCCTGCCCCGGTTGAAGATTTGCAATTCTTTGTCCGCGTATCACACAGGCCAGTGGCTCGACGAACGTACCTTCTTCGAAAGATATCTCATCAGGCAGGGGAAAGACCCCCCGGTCAACATTCAGTCCGGGAATCCGCACATATTCGGCAAAACCGCCTGGATCATAGTTTGTGGTGTGCAGGGTTTCACAGGCGGTATGGTGGCCTCTTAAACAGTAGTAACATGTATTACAGGGAATGTGGTGAGAGACAAAGACCCTGTCACCGATCTTGTAACGCTTTACATCCTTTCCTACCTCAACGACTTCTCCTGTAATTTCGTGGCCGAGAACCAGAGGGGCTTTTTTGATGCGGTACCATTCCATAACATCACTGCCGCAGATGCCGCTGGTTATTACTTTTACCAGAACTTCAGCAGGACCGATCCGGGGGATTGGTATCTCCTCCAGGCGAACATCCCTGTTATTGTAATACATTGCTACACGCATAGTTTGCCCGTTATGCTTTAAGACTATTGAACAAATCGTAAGCCTCTTTTGCGGTGTAATTTTCGTGAATGACAGACCGTAGTGCCCTGATCATGGCTACAGGATGGGGGTTTTGCCAGATATTTCTCCCGAGATTTACACCAATGGCGCCTTTTTGGATCCCATCGTAAACAAACTCAAATACCTCAAGTTCCGTTTCACATTTGGGTCCTCCTGCCATAACTACCGGTACGGGGCAGCCATTTGTAACCCGCTCAAAATCTTCACACCAGTATGTTTTTACTACGCGGGCACCTAATTCAGCGGCGATGCGGCAGCATAGAGCAAGATATCGGGCATTGCGTTTGTCCAGTTCTTTGCCTACGGCCGTGACAGCCATAACGGGGATGCCGAAGTCTTCACACATATTAACGATCTCTGCAAGATTTGACAGTGATTCATGTTCGTAATCGCTGCCCACGAAGATGGAAATGCCGACAGCGGTCGCATTGAGACGTATGATCTCTTCTATGGAAGTTGTGAGAAACTCATTTGCCAGGTCTTTGCCGATTACACTGCTACCCCCTGATACCCGGAGGATGACAGGCTTAGTATTTTCCGGATTTACTGCGGAACGCAATATGCCTCTTGTTACAAAGATGGCATCGCAGTAAGGGAGAAGCGGTTTGATAGTTTCTCCGGGTCTTTCCAGACAAGTTGTGGGACCTTGAAAATAGCCATGATCTATAGGCAGGAAAAAGCAATGGCCGTCAGGTTGGATGAGCTGTGATAAACGGTTTTTCATTCCCCAGTCCATGTAAACTGCCTCCTTATAAAAAAGATTAGTTTGTTCCTATGTGTTTTCATCATCGTTTGATTATCTGAAAACCCTACTATTATATTCCCTTTCACAAATCTTTCCGCTATGAAAAAGGCTGCGAATTTTTTTTACCTCGCTATACTTTACTGTTCTTTCATATATCTATATTCCAACGGTAAGTTCCTCCGCAACAATCCTCTCCTAAGCACAAGGTTTCTATCTCGGTATCCTGGTATCCTGCCTTGAGTTCCTCAGCTATACCCGGCAAATCACTATATGATTTATCAAAATAACATTCGATGAGTTTCCCATCCACATAAATCTCTATATCGCACTTTTCCGCACCCTTTCTGCCAAGATCAACTTCAATTAATATTTTTCTACTCATAACTCCGTTTGACTGATCCTTTCCCTTGTTATTTCAAAGTAAACCGTTCCAACCCCCCCCTTTTTTGGGCCGGGATCCGGACATTGGTATATCTGAGTTTCGGCCGCCATCCAGTCTTCTTTATCTAACCCTTTGCAAAGAGCCGAGAAAGCGGGGAGCATGCCGGAGAGAGCGTAAGTGCATAACGTCTCACCCTTCTCTAATTTCAAACTCTGTCCATCTTCTCCTATGAGGTAAGTATCTCCGACCTTATGAATATGGCAGTAACCATTAATATCTTTGACAGTTATTCTGACTCTATATTTCTCCACATCATCGCTCCCGCTTTGATACCTTTGAATATTAGAATTGGATTCAGAAGGTACGCATTAAATATCCTTCGGGTACTTTACTGTCGCACTACAGCGCCAGCAAAGGTAATGTTTGAGCACGTAAATGCTCATTATCTATTTGCAGCGAAACAAGACCTGCATGGTCGAAAAAGATTCTCGAACCCTATGGATAAAATTCCCAAGCCTTTGCTGATTCAATATTTGGGATATCACCCCTAAAGGACACATGTACGATTGTAAAGCCTAGGATAAATCTCTTCTTGATAATCTATGATATGTAAAATATATTCGTCAAGGAAAATATATGTGGAGGGTAAACCTGATCGCTTCTCAACAATGAAATATATAGAGGTTGAGGGATGAGGGTGACGGGGGAATGATATTTTATAATATGACAATATCTTGCCGCAAAATTAGTTTTAAATTTCTTCTGTTGATTTCGATTTTTTCACTTTTTCTTTTGTTTCCTCGCATAGTTTACGCCCGGCTTTACACTGACGAAGTGGGAAGAAAGGTAAATGTCACTCCTCATCCGAAAAGAATCGTATCCCTTGCCCCCAGTATAACAGAGACGCTCTTTGCCCTCGGTCTAGGTAAGGAGGTTGCAGGAGTAACCACTTTCTGCAATTACCCTGAGGGTGTTGTGTCGAAACCAAAGGTTGGCAGTTTTACCAACGTATCTCTTGAGAGAGTCGCCTCTCTCAGACCTGATTTGATTATAGGTACCGCCGATGGGAACAGTCAGGAAACCATTGAACAAATAGAGAAAATAGGCTTTTCCGTTTACATCGTTAATCCAGTCAGCCTGGAAGAAATATTCAAAATGGTTTTGGATATAGGCATGATAACGGGTAGGGAAAAAACAGCAAAAGAACTGATAGCCGATTTACAGAGAAGGGTTAAAGATGTCGTTTTGAAAACCGGTCATACGAAGAAACCGCGGGTATTTCTACTTCTGGGTACCGATCCGATGGTTACCGCAGGCAGGAATACCATTAATGATAAGCTGATAACACTGGCCGGAGGATTAAATATCGCCGGAGGGGATGAGGTAAGGTATCCTCTTTATAGCATGGAGGAGGTGGTAGTAAAACAACCGGATGTCATCATTTTAACTTCAATGCTAAAAGAGAATAACTTCGCGCAGCATATAAACAAATGGAATAAGTGGAATAACATACCTGCCGTGAGAGACAACAGGATTCATTTTATAGATGCCGATCTGATAACTCGTTCGTCACCGAGGATTGTCGATGGATTGGAAGAACTGGTGAAAATAATCCATCCGGAGCTTTTCCGGGATCATCAAAAGTAAAAGACAAAAAGTGCTGTGTCCTTTTGTTTAAAGGAAGACAAACCGGTTACCTCATAAAACATGTTACTCAGAGAGAATATTTTTTTTAAGTTTTTTATCCATGATTTTCCTTGGCATTCTTATGTATGTAGCTGAAGATGCCTGATGTAAACATTCTTTAATGAAATGATAAGTACTATAACCAGGCAAATGTAGCCAATCGCTAAAAAACGCGGCGGCTGATTTGCACTGTTAGAAAATGAAGATGAAAGAAACAACAGCAAACGATAAGAGCAATGACCTGTACTTCGGAGGTCACCTCGTTGCCTTCATACATATACTTGGGCGATCACGTCACTTGACGAAGCTGCAAGAGAAGAGGCAGTGGGAATGTCGGGAGCTGACGATAGCAGCCTTTCGTGAAACATATGGAAAAATCATTAAATTCAGAAGATTCTTCTCTGATTTCCTCTCGGAATTCACGAAACCATCGCCACTTGATGACGCACTTCGGCACGTGCTGGGTGGCGAAGAGTTGAAAGTATGCGAACATATTGGATCGAATCGCACATTAAATAGAAGCCTCTCAGACTCCCTTATATTGACATTCCCCCTGATTGGTTCAAACGGTTTGTTTCCCCTTAACAGTATCTATGGTGTTTTAGCCGCCTGTGCCGCAAGTATCCTGATGGCCTTTAACTATGGCTTTGCTGTTCGGGGCGCCATCGAAATAGGACCGTGCTTATTTGACATCACAACTAACGAAGTCTACGGTACAGCCTTAAGTGGTGCTGTCAGGAGTGAAAAAGAAGCCGACTGGCCACGGATATTGGTAGGGCCTGAGTTGGTCGTTTATCTCCGAGAATGCCTCGAACTGCCCCAGGGGTCCACTATCAATCAGCTCAATTCAAGCTCGGCAGCACTCTGTCTGAAAGTGGTTTCGAGAGTAGACGACGGTCTCTACTTTCTGGATTACCTCTCGCCGGAGTTCACAGACCTGTGGCCTCTCCCCAACATAGACATGGCTGTTCAAGGGGCGGTCAAATTCATTAAGAGCCAGATTTCAGAAAATGACAGCACTAAAGTTAAGAACAAGTACGAGATGTTAAAGGCATACTTCGTAAGTCGTGGAATAGCAGCTTTCTAAGAACCGGGTGCGCTCAATCGTTCATACTGCTCGTTCCGGGTGACTCGGGTGTTGTATATTTCAAACCGTTATCTTTAGGTAATTCAATAAACTGATACCGAGTATTTGTATGTGTACTTGATAATCATGCCAGGACTTGTTTCGACGGTGTCTGTTAAGTCAATAATGGGCCAGGACAAAATATTGTCACCGATTGTCTTACCCCCCCTCAACTTTTTAAAAATGCTAAGGAAAAGCTTTCCCGTGTATTTATTTTTCTATTCTTCTCTATGAAGATTCGGTCCGCAGAAAAATTTACCAATTCTTAAAACCGCCCCCAAAGTTCCCTTTTCATAGTAGCACTCTTTCGAAAATTGTGATAGTGCGGAGCCCGTAGATAAAGTTAAAGATTAAAGTTCCTAACCAGTCACACTGCGTGAGGTTGGCATGGAATTATATGCGGTCTTCCTATATTACTAATGATTAGCATTAAAGGATGGGTGATATGATGGAACTTAGAATGCGCGACAGGGAGATACGGCAACTTTATATGTTCACTAAGTTTTTACGTAGATACTGCACCGTAAAAACTTTTATATTTTAGGCTGAAAAAATGGAAAAACACAGGTCCATTCATGGAGGAATGCTCGTAGGAGAAATCCTTAAGGAGAATGGGGTTGAATATGCTTTTGGTATACATGGCACCCATGTATGGCCATATGAGAGAGGCTTCTACGAGTTTGGAATAAAGCGTGTTCATATGCGGCATGAGCAAGCAGCGGTATATGCTGCTGATGCTTATGCGCGAATTACCCGTAGACCTTCGATTTGTTATGCTACCAGTGGGCCTGGTATGACAAACACCATTAGCGGCATAGCTCAAGCTTGGTGGGCGAGGAGCCCCGTAATTGCCCTTTTTGGGCAACATGATCGGAATTTAAATGGAAAGGGAACATTACAGGAAGCCTATGCCGAGGAAATGTGCAAAACGATAACAAAATGGGTAGTAGTAAATGAGAAGATGTCTCTAATTTCTTCCTATCTTCGTAAGGCTCTTTTTGATTGTATGTCATATCCTCCTGGTCCTATAGCCATTGCCAATACCCTTAAAGCTTTGCTGATCCGCCCAAGGAAGTCTGACTATATTGAGCATGTGCCGGAAGAAAAGAAAGAAACAAAGATAACAGGAGCTGACTTTGCGCACATTGAGGAATGCACAAGGTTGATTGCTTGCGCAGAAAGACCTGTAATTTTAGCAGGTAATGGTGCTTACTGGGCAAATGCTGGTTCTGAACTAAGGGACCTTGCTGAGTTGATTGCCTGCCCATTCAATCTCAGAAGATCAGCCAGGGGTATCATATCTGAAGACCACTCTCTCTGTATTAATTCTGGGTACAGAATTAATTTTTGGAAAGATGCTGATTTGCTTATAATTATAGGACTAGATCTAAACTACTTAGAGGCCTATGGAGCAAGTCCTCCATACCCTAAAGCGAAGCGGATAATTATCAATGAGTCAGAGCCTGAAGCCAAGACTTCAGGCTCTGAAGACTTATGCATTATTGGCAACCCCAAAACAATTTTGAAGCAAGTATTAGAGTGTGCTAAAAGCACGAAGAACCTGAATTCCGAGAAACGAAAAGATTGGATAGCATGGCTAAGACGATGTCAGGAGGATTATCAACGATGGGTAAGGCTAAATATAGCAGATTTCCGGTTTCTCGAGCCTGTGCATGGCTTTATATTAGGGGCACAGATTGCCGATTTTCTTGATTCTGATGCTACTATTATTTTGGACTCCTTTACAGGAAGCAACTACCTTACAGATCATATTATTGCCAAATTCCCCGGACAAGTGCTGGATACCGGCCCCTGGGGTAATATTGGTCACGGTATAGGAATGGGCATAGGTGCCCAGTTAGCACGACCTGGCAAACAAGTTCTTGTGATGATGGGTGATGGTGGGATGGGGATCGGAGGGATGGACATCGAAACAGCAGTGAGATGGAAACTTCCCGTGGTTTATGTAGTATATAATGACAGTGATTGGGTGAATGGACTTCGAGACGCGGTCTTCAAGGATCAGGTGTATGAATGGGGCATGATGCCGGATATTCGTTATGATTTGATGTTTGAAATCATAGGCTGTCATGCTGAATTCGTAACCAAGCCTGAAGAAATCCGCCCTGCCCTGGAAAGGGCTTTTAACTCAGGCAAGACAGCAGTAGTTAATATCATCGTTGAACCAAAGCTCTTGCATCGCCTCATAGGCACACCCTTTATGAGAGGTATTATAAAAAAACTTGCAGATAAGAAGAAAGTGGTTCCTGAGATGTGGGACCTTTTAGAGAAGGGGCTCACTAAGGAGGTAATAGATAAGCTGAGAGGTCTAGGCTATCCTTTCTTGAGAAGTAGGGAAACTCTTGAGAGGACAAAATAGCCACGCATCGATAAAAGTTCGGATTTCCCCCCGTGTATTAGGGAGAAAAATTCTTAAAGCGACAGTGCGATGGATGAAGAAGCTGACTAGTCGGTATTATTTCGACCGGAGGTTCTTCAGTTTGTCTTTTATGCGATGAGGGCCTGGGGAGACACCGGCGAGCTTTAAATGACTGATGATATATCGTTCCCGTTGGGTTAAATGGGTATAGGACATGATGGGCTCCTTTCTGGGGTGAGTGTTGATCGTACTTCACACACCACCAGAAAATCCCATCTTGTCCTGCTGTTATCTCATCTGGTGCACTTGCGAATAGAATTCACCCTCACCCACCAGTTGCCTCATAAATAAATGTTACCGAAGAGGGAGAGATTTAGAGTAACGTTGCCTCATAAAAGATGTTGCCGGGTTTTGTTGTTAATGGAGAATATTTTCTTCAGTTTCTTATCCATGATTTTTCTTAGCAGAAAAGGGTTGAGGTTTTCAAGTTGTTTGGAGAGGGAGTTTTTGACCGATTTCTGGATATGAGGA
>Ga0265296_1000573_pt1 | contig 52733 bp, 56 predicted proteins | sample MunlanPumphouse1_FD_189073 | JGI IMG/M metagenome (GOLD analysis project Ga0265296, IMG submission 189073) | Groundwater microbial communities from a municipal landfill in Southern Ontario, Canada - Pumphouse #1 | ecosystem: Environmental > Aquatic > Deep subsurface > Groundwater | place...
CCTCACACTGTACTTTGGAACGCCCTTTTCTTTCGCCAGCCTGCCCCTTATCTCCCTTGCAATCCCCTCGGCGCTCAGCAAATCCGGCCTGTTGGTGTCCTTGACTTCAATTACTATTCTATCGCCTTCTGTGCTATCTATTCCGCCTTTTGCATAGTCAAGTGCCTCCTCAAGCTGTTCTTTGCCCAAGTTTTTTCCAATCAACTTGAGTAAGTCCTTTCTGCTCGCTTCGACATTAGGCATTGATTTTTCCCTCTTCAAATTCTCTTTTGCATAATGGGCATTTATACCTCAGATATTTTGTGCTTTTATATTTTTTAAAGCCATTTCTCCAGACTTTCTTGTGCCCGCAGTTAGTACACTCAATATTTACAGTCCCCAAATTTTTCTTTTTTAGAATTTTTATTTTAATGTTCTTCTTTTCGTAGTTTATAATTCGTAACTTTGCCGCTTGCTTTTCTTCATGTTTAGAAAGAGGCAATAGGGTTTCTGCCAGTTTTACGACATCCTTATGGCTTGTTATCATGACTCTGTACAAATCCAGATTGCATATTCTTGTTCCGTAAACTCCTTTTCTTCTAACCAAATAAAAGTGTGAGTTAAAACCGAGTTCTTTTAGTTTTTGGTTAATCTGCTCTAAGATAGTTTTATCGCACGTACCCAGGCTGAAAACAAGGTCTTTCCATCTGCCGCCGTACTTTTTATGTTTGGTTATTATCCAACTGGCTTCACTATCACAGTAACCAGCCAAAAATGAATAAAATAACTCCTTGCTGTCTAGAATCCATTCAGGAATTGCTTTTGGTTTTTCTATTAAGAAATCAAATGAAGGGTGCAAAAAACAGTTTATTTTTCTAGTTTTCTCGGTAAATCCACCCTTAGCTTCATACTCATTGACCGGAGAATATTTTTCAAAAGTAGTCCTAAACATTTTCATTTGTGCCTGTTTTGGGGAGGTAGTGCAAGCTACTACCTGCCTGCAATGTTTTCGTGCATTGATATCCCCCGTTCTTAATCCGATAAGGTAGGCTTTCTCATCTTTTTTTCCAGAGAATGGATTTTTTGCACTATCTTTTCTGCTGCTTGGCCTTCTAGAAAGATTAAACTTTTGCATGTGGTAAGTAACAGCATTTGGAGATTTCATATTGTACTGCTTTGCTATTTTAGAAAGGGAAAGCCCCTTTTTCCAGTACAAATCCTCCAAAGCCTCTTTTGATATTTCTTCGTTGTTCATGTTTCAACCGGCCTATTTTTTGATCGTTACTTCCAAAACTTCTTTTTCCCTAACTTTAAACTTTTTAACTATCGACGCAGGAACTGTTATAACCAAGGCATTCCCGGTTTTCCAGACTTTGGCATCAAAAGTTCTATTCAGCCCCACAAACATCACGTATATACTTTGTATATACAAATATTTTAAAAGACTTTGTCTTAAAAGTTAAACGATTGGCATGTTTCTTAACCAATTTAAATCTTGAGAGAACAACTGCCTTATGTCCTTGATTCCCATCTTAATCATTGCAAGTCTGTCTATTCCCAGACCCCAGGCTAACACGGGTTCTTTGGCCCCGAGTGGCGTCGTAAGTTCAGGCCTAAAAATTCCAGCGCCGCCAATTTCAAGCCAGCCTATTTTTGGATGCTCTATATAAAGCTCACAGCTTGGCTCAGTGAAAGGGTAGTACCCTGTGGAGAATTTTACGCTTTTTGCTTCCGTTATTTCAACCGCAAATTCTTTCAGCATTCCAAGCAAATGCCTGAAGTTCAAATCCTTTCCCACAATTATTCCTTCCATCTGGTTGAACTCAATCAAATGGGAGGCGTCAACAACATCAGGCCTGTAGCACCTTGCAATCGCAAAGTATTTTCCGGGAACCTCAACGCCCTTGACAAGCTGCCTTGCGCTGTGCGCAGTTCCATGCGCCGCAGGCATCACTTTTTTCGCGATTTCTTCGCTCCATTCATAGCCCCAGCCTTTGCTTCCGGTTTTCCACCCGTTTTCATGGCAGGCCTTGACCTGTTCCACAATTCTTTTGTCCGGCAGTTTTCCAAACCTTGGCTGCTTCAATTGGTAGGTGTCAGTCCATTGCCTTGCCGGATGGCCCTGCGGCTGGAACAAAGCGTCAAAGTTGTAGAATTCCTGCGTTATCAGGGGGCTTTCCATTTCCCTGAAGCCCATTGCAATTAGCTTTGCCCTTGCGCTGTCCAAAAACTGCTCGTATGCCTGCCTTTTTCCTGCAAAGATTTTTGGCACCTCGCCCTGAATGTCGTATGCCCTGCCCTTTACCCCTGAAAGCAATTCAAGGGCCTTTTTTCCTTCCGCATTAATCCTCGCCTTTTTTTCAGCCCTCACAATTTTTTCCACAAGCCCTCTTTTCAACGCCTCTTCCAGCGCCTTTTTTTCCTCGTTGCTGGGTTCCAGCATTTCCCCGATTTTTTTCATTGCCTTTTCCAGGGGATAATTGCCCTCCAAAAAATCTTTTTCCAGGCCTGTGAACTCAAGCAGCGTTTCCTTTCCCGCCCTGATGCTGATCCAAGCGTTTTTTTTCGCAAGGCCCATTGCCACATTGAATTCAGGCCTGTTGAGCTGGCTTTTTTTGAAAACATCCTCAAGGCTGCCTTTCCCGTTAAGCTGCTGCAATGCCTCGGCAAAAAGCCTTTCAGGCAATGCCTTGCCCAAACTGCTTTTTCCCACGGCCGTCAAAACAATTTCTTCGCTCTTTTCCTCGGAAACATCAATGAACGCCTTTTCTTTCAGCCATTCAAGTGACCTTCTCACGCTGTCAATAGGCAAGCCTGACCTTTTGGCAATTTCTTCAACTGCCTCGAATTTTTCGGCATCAAGCGCCTTAAGGGTTTTTGCTTCAATGCCGCTGAGGCTCTGCACCTTTTGCCCGAAATCCATAAAATGCACCGCAATAAGATTAATGTAAAACCCTTTTAATACTTATAACAGCGTTCTTTATTGCATGCTCTTCCTTATAGACAGCTCCGCTGTTTTAAACGATTTTTCCTTTGAATTCAGGCCAGGGCACGCCTACATTACCACGCCCATTATAATTGGCGAGTTCAGGGACATGAGAAGCAGGTTGCTCATGGAAAACGCCCTGAGCCAGCGCATTCTTTCCCTGCAGGAGCCTGAAAAAGAAACCCTTGGGCAAGTGGAATCCCTGGTGCGCTCAAAGGGCTTTGACAGGCTCAGCAAGGCAGACCTTTCGCTTCTGGCGCTTGCCCTTGACCTCAAAAAACAGGGCAGGGATTTCATCCTCATAACAGACGATTACAGCATCCAGAATTTTGCAAAAATGCTCAAAATCCCTTTTGAAGCAGCAATGAGGGGCAAAATCGGCAAGGAAATAAGCTTTTCCCTAAAATGCCCTGCCTGCGGCAAAGCCCTTCAGGCCGATTCCAATGCCAAAAAATGCCCTGATTGCGGCTCAAAACTGCAAAGAAAAAGGAAATAATTCACTAATTAACTGCCAATAATTAACTTTATATACTTCTTCCTGCCCCTTTTACTTAAGGGTCCTATGTTTTTCGAATTCCTTAATGCCGTCATCGCTCTTGACCTGAATTGGCTAGCAGGGCTTCTGTTCAACAATTTCCATTACCTTTTTGCATTTGCCGCAATTCTTTTCTTTTTTTTTGAAGGCAGGTCCAAGAGCATAATCGTTGGCTTTTTTGTTTTTTGCTTTCTTGGCTGGGCTTTTACTGATTTTGAGATGACCAGTGGCTGGGTCTATTTTGCAGGCGGCTTCCTTTTCGTGAATTATCTCCTGAAGATTGCCGTGCTTACCTTTTCCGAATCTGTTCCGGAACTTTCAAAGCATTTGCTTGTGGTCAATTTCCTTGCAGCTTATGCCTTGCTGATTGCTTACAATCTTTTCTTGGTGTGATGGAAAATGGGTTTTGTGACAAGGAGCTTGTTTTTGCTGGTAGGGCTGTTCACGCTCTATGTTTTGGTTAGCATTCTGCATGAAGGAGGCCTTGATATTTTCGGCCAAACCTTTTATACTGAACTTGGGTTTTACGCGTTCATGGCCGCAATTTTTTTAGACACGACCTTTTCATTCCAAAAATGGTGATACAAAATGTTGCTTGAATTCCTTTCACATGCAATGTCATTCGACCTGCCCTGGATAGCCTCGCTTATCATGGGCAATCTGCACTGGCTGTTTGCCATTTCCGCCTTTGTCCTGATTTCCAACGGCGGCAAGAGATGGCTCTGGCCTTTCCTCACAATGTTTGCCCTGCTTTGGGCAATTGTTGACTTTGCCGGCATAATGGGCTGGATAATGGTGCCAATCCTTTTCTTTACAGTCGTAGTCAGCTTTTTGATGCAGATTTTTATTAACGGCACAATCCTTGAGAAGCACTCCCTGAAAATTATCGTTGTCCTTTTCCTCGCGCTTTCGTTTGTGCACACATTTTTGTTCAGCCTGGCGGTGTTCTGAATGGGAAAGCAAGAGCTTGCCTTCAGGTCAATAATTTACACAATTGCCGTGCTTTCAATCCTCTTTGCACTTGCCCTTTTGCTTGGCTTTGAACAGTTTGGAAACGCATTTTCATTTGCAGGCTTTGTCGCGCTTGCATTCATAATTTTCACCACAATTGCGGAATAAAAAATCAGTCCTCTTCTTCACTGCCAAAATCGGAATGCGCTATCACATAGTTTTCCACACTGCCTGCAATGGCCTTTCTTTTCACAAGAATTACGGCAAAAGCCACGGCCGCAACAGCAAGCAGTATCAGGAACAGGTTGCTTTTCATAAGGTCGTTTATTGCCTGTGTCAAATCAAAGGATGCTATTTCCTTGAAAAAACTGTAATTCAGTTCCAGTTCGTTGCCGAAAACATAGCCCGTCCAAATCACAGTGTTTTCTCCCACTATTGCGTCAGGCTTCACAGGCTCATGTATTTCAACACCGCGCGGCAACTGCACAGTTATTGTGGTGTTCTTCGGGATAACCCAAAGCGAGCCGTCTATGAAATTGCTGAATGCATCAGCCCTGAGCCCGTATTCCACTATCCTGCTTGTTTCGCTTTTCTTTTCCATTATCGGGCTCTTCAGCGAGTAAGACATTTGAAGAAAATCAAGCGAGTTCTCATTTTCAATGAACGAAATGCCGTTCACCGCTATGTCCGCAGGCTGTCCAATCCTCGGGTAAATTCTCTGGTCATAGGCACGCCAGCCATCAACATCAACGCCTATGTCGGCAACATTTTTCCTGAAGTCCGCAAGCTGCTGTTCATTCTGGAAATTGAGGTAATAACGCTCTGCAACCTGCGCATTTCCGGTCTGGTCAACCGTTATTTCAATCGAATGATTTTCAAGCACGTAAAACTGCGCGCCCGCAAACTGCGCAAGGAAAGCCAGCGCAAAAAACAGTGAAAAGAGCCTTGCCCTCATTTTATCCCCTTTTATATTAGTGGGCTTCCCCTTATTATTTTTTCCTTAAGCCTTTCTTTCTAAAGAAAGAAAGCCTTGGGAAAGAAAGCTTTTCGCTTCGCAAAAAGAAGCCTTCGGCAAGAAACCCTTGGGAAGCCTTTTCTTTTGCGAAAGAAAAGCCTTGGGAAAAGAAAACTTTTTTTTTGCCTGTGAAGCGTTTTTCGCCAGCGTTTTTCGCAAGCCTTTTTTGGAAAAAGGCTTTTTTCGCCAGCCCCAAGCAAAGCATGGCTTTGCGGGCCTCGCGAACCGTTGGGTTCGTCGGTTTTGTTAAAAGGCTGCTTGGGAAAAGAAAATTTTCCCTTTTTTTTGCCATTGTTTTTTGCTATCGTTTTTCGTTATCGTTTTTCGCAAGCCTTTTTTTTAAAAAGGCTTTTTTTCGCAAGCCTTTTGTTAAAAGGCTTTTGCCCGCAAAGCCAAAACGACCTGGTTTAAATGCCTTTTCCGCAAGGTATCTATAGGGAGCGAGGCAATGGTTTCAATAAGCTATTTTGGCCACAGTTTCTTCAAAGTGGGGTTTCCTGGCAGGAATGTCCTGATTGACCCCTATGTTTCTTCTGGCAATGACGACCCTGCTTTCAAAAGGCTTGAGGCCTGCGCGGCAAAACAGCAGGACCTCAAGGGCATTGACCTGATTCTTGTGACGCACGAGCACTTTGACCACTTTGACAAAAGCCTCATTGAAAAAATAGTGGAAAGGGACGGCAGTTGCGTTGTGGCATCCGAATCTGTGCTGCAGGAGCTCAATGCAAGCAAGCGCCTGCTTCATCCGATTAAAATGCATGAAACGCTGAACCTGAGGGGCGTGGACATAAGGGCAATGCCGGCGCATCATCCCCAGTCATTTTACCCGCTGGGCTTTCTCATAACCCAGAACGGAAAAAGCGTTTTCCACAGCGGCGACACCGACCTTATGGACGACTTCGGCCAGATTTGCCCTGATGTTGCATTGCTGCCAATCGGGGGTGCTGAAACAATGGACTGCGTTGACGCAATCAGGGCTGTAAAAATCATGAAGCCAAGGTATGCAATTCCAATGCATTACAACACTTTCAAGATGATTGAACAGGATCCGAAAGAGTTCAAGCAAAAGATTGAGAAAAGCATTTTGAAAACAAAGCCGATAATCCTAAAGCCGGGACAGAGCTTCTCGTTCAAGTAAACAGTTCCCAACTGCCTTTTAATTCAGTTCTATTTTTCAGGGTAGTATTTCCAGTTCACAAGCCACACGAGCAATGCAAAGACGTCAAGTGCTATTAAAATCGCGGCGCCTGCAAGCATTGCCGCCTGCGCAAGCCAGTCCATGACAAAATTAAGGGCCGCAAAAATCATTCCCGCTGACAAGGCCATCAGTGCAACAAAGCCCTCAATGAAGCGCATGGTAAAAAAACAGTGTTCTCCCTTATTAATTAATCTTTCTCAGCTTTTTTCAAATCCACAATTGTGCCTATGTCAAGGCATTTTCCCTTGTGCAGGACAAACCCTGCTTTTCCTTTTGCGGCCAAGGCATTGATGGCGTCAGTGAGCTCAAATTCTCCCCTTTCGCTGATCTTCACGGCCTCAAGCGCAGGAAATATTTTTTGCGAAAAGGCGTAGCAGCCTGTGTTCACGAGATTGCTTTCAATTTTTCCCAAGGGCTTTTCTGCAATCTGCTCAAGTTTTTTTCCCGAAACAAGTGCAACGCCATACCTTTCAGGCTGCTTGTCCTCCCTCAATGCAACAACGGCCTCAAAGCCATTTGTTTTCGCAAGTAGTTTCCACAATTTCGGGGAAACTATTACGTCAGTGCTTCCTGCCAGAAACCTTCCCCTGGCTTTTCCTTTTGCCTGCAGCAATGCGTGTGCCGTTCCCATCGCAATCTTTTGCTCAACATAGCTTAGCTTCATTCCATTGAAATTCCTGCCAAACCTTTTCATTATCTTGTCAGCGCCAAAGCCCACCACAAGAAAAGCCTCTTCAACGCCGGCCTTTTTGAACGATTCAAGCACATGTTCAAGCAACGGCTTTCCCTTGAGCTTGACAAGCGCCTTTGGCTTTTTGTCGGTAAGGGGCCTCATTCTCTTTCCCAAGCCAGCCGCAAGAATCACTGCCTTCATCAACACACCAGCCTTTGCATAACATTAATCCAAAAAATTAAATACCCCAAAGGCCTTATATTAACAAAAAAGATGGTTATTTATGCCTTTAAAGCTCACTGTTCCGAACTCTTTTTTCCACCTTATAATCGCCCTTATTATAATTGCCCTCTTAACCGGCGCTTTTGCGTATGTTGTTTTGCCTGGTGTTGTTCCAAATCCCGGGCATGCTTTGTCCACAATTCAGGGTTATTTTCAGGGTGATGCCAGCCTGGTTCAGTCGCTTGCAAAGATTCAGCAGCAGGTCACTGGCCTATGTGCTGCCGGCAGCAGCATAAGGGCGATTAATGCCGATGGCACGGTTTCCTGTGAAGCCGATGATGTCGGTGCTGCCGGCTTGGGCGGTTCCGGAACAGCTAACTATTTGGCAAAATGGAATGCGGCAACAGCACTGGTAAACAGTGTATTGTATGAAAGCGGCGGCAACATCGGAATTGGCATCAACGCCCCTAAGAATAAGCTGGATGTTGAGGGCGGTGCTGTTGTTGGCTCAGCATATTCCGGGACGAATACTGCGCCTGCTGAAGGATTGCTTGTTCAAGGGGCTGTCGGCATTGGAACGACAAGCCCGAGTACTGGGACCGTAGGGCCGTTAAAGCTTGATGTAGAAGGCCCTGTCGGGGCAACAGCCTATTGTGACCAAAGCGGAAACAATTGCAAAACAATTGCTCAAATAGCCGTGTTGCCAACCTGTGCAGACGGAGATTATCTGAGATTCAGCGGTGGTGCTTGGGTATGCAGCGGTACTGCTCCGTGCACTCCAAATTGCGGTTGTGCAGCCAGCACTTGCACTGGCAGCACTTGCCCAAACGGCTGCGGCGGAACCTGCGCAGGCACCAAGGCTTGTTGCACTCCTGATTGCAGTTGCGCCACTGGTCGCTGCGTAGGCGATACCTGTTCAAATGGTTGCGGAGGTAATTGTGCAGGAACAAAAGTATGTACCTGCCTGGCAACTGTTTGTGTTCCTCAAGATGTTTGGGGTGGTTGTTCTAGCGGAACTCCGGTAGGCGGCAGCTGTTGCCTGTCCGGCTATCCACGGTGTGTCCCTCAAGATACTTGGGGTGGTTGTTCTAGCGGAATTAAGGTAGGCAATAGTTGTTGTATGTACAATTGTCCAACTTGTGTCCTTCAGGATATATGGGGCAATTGTGCGAGTGGAACTAAGGTAGGCAATAGTTGCTGCATCTAATTTTTTCAGGAAAAAAAGAGTTGTTTGCTTGTTCCTGTTTCTGCCAGCTGTTTGCGATGCACTTTCAGGATTATTAAATTTCCAAAGGATTGCTTTAATCTTTAATCCAAAAAATTAAATACCCCAAAGACCTAATATACTAACAAAAAAGATGGTTGTTTATGCCTTTAAAGCTCACTGTTCCAAACTCTTTTTTCCACCTTATAATCGCCTTTATTATAATTGCCCTCTTAACCGGCGCTTTTGCGTATGTTGTTTTGCCTGGTGCTGTTCCAAATCCCGGGCATGCTTTGTCCACAATTCAGGGTTATTTTCAGGGTGATGCCAGCTTGGTTCAGTCGCTTGCAAAGATTCAGCAGGAGGTCATGGGCCAGTGTGCTGTCGGCAGCAGCATAAGGGTGATTAATGCCGATGGCACGGTTTCCTGTGAAGCCGATGATGTTGGTGTAACTAGCATTTCTGCCGGAACCGGGATTACCTTAGCCCCAAATCCAATAACAACTACCGGAACCATCTCTGCAAATACAAGTGTTTTGCAAAACAGGGTTTCCGGAACCTGCGCAGTTGGAAATTCAATAAGGGTGATTAATGCCAATGGCACTGTTACTTGTGAAGCGGCTGGCGGAGGAGGGGTGCCATCCGGTGTTATTGTTATGTGGTCCGGCACCTTGGCAAGCGTTCCGGCCGGATGGCATTTGTGTGATGGCACAGCCGGAACTCCTGACCTGAGGGATAAATTTATTTATGGCTGGACAGCGGGTGTAAATCCCGGCGGCACTGGGGGCACTGCTTCCCATACTCATGCGCCTGGGACTTATAGTGTTACTGTACCGGCGCATACTCATGGTGTGGGCACTTATGGCGAAGCCGCAACTGGGCACAGACATGGAATTAGCTTTGACTGGGCTGTTATACAGATTCCAGAAGGGGAAAATTATGACTCAATTAGTTATGATATCGTTCCCAATTTTACAGACACAACCGCTGTTAGTATTAGCGGGTCTTCAGCATCAGGCGGAGGTGCGTCTGTGGCAGTTTCTGGAACCTCGGCCTCAACAACCACTTTGCCGCCTTACTACAAGCTTGCCTTTATTATGAAAATTTAGTATTTTATCCGGATTATTGCCTGTTTTTTGGTTTTCAAACTTGCCAAAAAGGCCATAATGCAAATATCGTTGAATAATAAGCGCAAGAAAGGTATCCCAACCTTTAAATATTCTAAAATCGTTGAATAATAAGCGTAAGAAAAAGGTGTTTTGTTTTATGTCTTTAAAGCTCACTGTCCCAAACTCTTTTTTTCATCTTGTGGTGGTTTTTATAGTGACTGTTTTTGTGGTTGGCGCTTTTGCGTATGTTGTTTTGCCTGGTGTTGTTCCAAATCCTGGGCATGCTTTGTCCACAATTCAGGGTTATTTTCAGGGTGATGCCAGCCTGGTTCAGTCGCTTGCAAAGATTCAGCAGCAGGTCACTGGCCTGTGTGCTGTCGGCAGCAGCATAAGGGTGATTAATGCTGATGGCACGGTTTCCTGTGAAGCCGATGATGTTGGTGCTGCTGGTGTAACCAGCATTTCTGCCGGAACAGGGATTACCTTATCCCCAAATCCAATAACGACTACCGGAACCATCTCTGCAAATACAACTGTTTTGCAAAACAGGGTTTCCGGAACCTGCGCAGTTGGAAATTCAATAAGGGTGATTAATGCCGATGGCACTGTTGCCTGTGAAACGGACGATGTCGGTACTGGCGACATTACCAGTGTTTCTGTTGGCACAGGTTTAACAGGCGGCGGGGCAAGCGGCGATGTCACATTGGAGGCGAATACAGCTTATTTACAAAGGAGAGTTACGGGCACTTGTGCTGCTATGCAGGCAATTAGGGTTGTAAATGCAGATGGTACAGTTAGTTGTGTAAATATTCCGTCTGCTATCGTCTGCACATGGGGAGGCAAGACTTACTCTAAGGGGGCTGCATGTTGGTCTGGTTCATGTGATTTTGCAACGGGTTGCTGCACTTGGGTATGTCAAGCAGACGGCAGTTGGGTTAATGTTGGGTCAGGTATCAATTGCAAAACTGTTGGTTGTTGTGGCTGTTAATCTTTTTAAAATGGCTTATATAGGTGTTGCAGGCAGTAGAAGAAATGAAAACAAACAAAACGGAAAAATGGTGTCAACCCTATTTTAGAAAAAGATGGGCACTGCAGAATTATGACCCTAATACATTTGGCTTTCCCTTGCGCCCTTGTTGCCTAGTGCATCCTGCAGAAAAGCGGGCAATTCCATCCAATAAGCTGGTCTGAAGAGCGTTTTCCGCGTCTTCACACAAGCAAAAATTCAGGCAACCCTAGCCTTCTTTCCCAGAGCCTCGCTGGGCATGCTGTGCGAGAAGCAGCATCATGCGCGCCGGCTGAGGAGCCACTTCCAAAGAGGGATGAAGCTGACCCTGCGCATTATATACCGAACCATTCCATCTGCGCTGACTTCTCGGTATTCTCGGTTATCACAAGCAGATCCCTACAGCCCATATCTTTGCTAGCCTTAAGCAGCGCCCTAAACTTCCTTTGCTTCTCTTTCACGTCTGAGCTGCAGCAGACTTGTATCAGTTGCTTAATCTTCAGCCCGTCGCAGTTTAGAGCCTAAATCACACTTCCATTTCTTCCAGGTCCTTTGGCACTACAACGTTTCCGAATTCCTGCCTTGCCTCGTTTTCAACGTCCTTGTTGCTTTTGTAGCGCGGTGAAATGTGCACTATGACAAGCTTTTTTGCTTTTGTCTGCTCGGCAACCCATGCCGCCTGCTTTGCAGTGCAGTGCTTTGTTTCCTTTGCCCTTGTGATGTGCTTTTCCAGGAATGCCGCTTCATGCACAAGGACATCAGAATCCCTTATTGCGTCAAAGTAAGAATCGCTTGGAAGAGTGTCCATTACAATTGAAACCTTTTTTCCCTGCCTTCCCTTTTCATAGTCCATCACCTGTTCGGGCCTGAAAACCTTTTTGCCAACTCGTACCTTTTCTCCTTTCTGTAGTTTGCTCCACAAAGGCCCCTCTGGAATGCCGAGCTTTAATGCCGTTTCCCTTTGGAACGTTCCTTCCTTGTCCTTTTCCTTGAATGCAAACCCAAGGCATGGAACGCCGTGCTTCAATGGAAAGGTCTCAATTGAATACTTTTCGCCTTCCGCTATTCTTCCGCTTGAAACCTCTTTCACCCTTATCTCAAAATTCCTTTTCATCAGTGCAAGGTCCATTATTTTTTCTATTTCCCTTTTTGTCCCCCTCGGTCCGTACACATTCAACGGAACATCCCTTTCATGCATTGCCATTGTTGCCATCAGGCCAGGCAATCCGAGGACATGGTCTGCGTGGAAATGGCTCAAAAAAATCGAGTGCACCCTCATATAGCTTACGCCGCATTGCATCATCTGCCTCTGGGTTCCCTCAGGGCAATCGAACAAAAACCAGTTGCCCTCAAACTGCAGCGCTATGGCTGTCAAATTCCTTTCAACGGTTGGATTGCTGCAGCTGGTTCCCAAAACAACAAGCTTCATCATTAATCACTTAATATCAAAAGGCATTAATTATGAAACTTTTTTAAATGCCTTTTGATAGCTATCAAAGGTCAAATTTTGTATGCCGTATTTTTGTCCTTTGATATTAAACAAAAGGGCTTGGAAATATTTAAAATGGCAGGGGCGCTGCAAAAATAAGGAAATAACCTATTTAATTGGTTGCGCAATAGGCTTTTTTGCAAATCCGGTTTCAGAATTGTTTTTGGTGCAAATGTCAAGCTAATGTTTTCAATAGCTTTTTAATCCTTGCAATTCATATAAGTAACTATTATGCCGCATGTTGCCAAGCCTGATTCAAAGTTGAAAAGCACTGCAGATGTTCCTGTGCCTCCGCGAACAATCGACCAGGTTGTGGGGCAGGAGAAAAGCGTTGAGCTGATAAGAAAGGCGGCTGCGCAGAAAAGGAATGTTTTGCTTATTGGTCTGCCTGGAACAGGCAAGAGCATGCTTGCGCAGGCAATGGCCGAGATAATGCCTGTTTCACAGCTTCATGACATTATGATTTACCCAAATCATGCCGACTCGAACAATCCCAAGGTAAGAACTGTGAAGGCGGGAATGGGCAGGAAAATAATCCATAAGGACAGGCTTGAGGCAAGAAAGCAGGATGACAATTTGCGTTTGATGAGCTTTTTGCTTCCAATGGGCGCGTTCATCCTTTCGTTTTTCATCTGGCAGATGGGCTGGGTTCCTGACGTTGTTTTTGCCGCCTTGCTTTTGCTTGACGGCTTGCTGATGGTTGCATTTGGCCTGGGAATGCAGATGAGGCCCCAGGGCACAAAACAGACTCCCAAGCTATTGGTTGACAACTCTTTAAAGAAAACTGCGCCTTTCATTGAGGCAACAGGCGCAAGGGCAGGCGCATTGCTCGGGGACGTGAGGCATGACCCGTTGCAATCGTTTATTGACGAAGTTAAATTTGTTGTTTGCCGTAATGGTGTTGAAGAGAAGCTTTCTTTTGAACAGTTGTGGAAACAGATGTCGGAAAAATACCCTGATTTAGTTGAGAAATCTGCCGGTGATTACGAAGCAATTGTCTTTCCAAAAGGCGAAGCCATATTTGCCTATGGCTTGAATAAGAAAAAAGAACTCATAAAATCAAGAATATATTCAATTAACAGACGCCCCTACAACGGCAAAGTAATTGAAGTTTCGGCTGGCGAATCAAAAATTACCTTGACTCCTGAACACAAAGTCATAACCAAAAACGGAGACAAAAAAGCAGAGGCAATTTCAAAGAAAGACCTACTGATTAAACTCATTAAGCCTGAAACAGCTTAATTCTCTTTCTCTTAACCTTTACACCCCCCCCTTTTCGGGCAATTCAACTGATTCTTGAAAAGCCTCACCGCTTTCCCTAAACAGAATTTTTTCTTAGGGCTCTGCTTCAACACTTTGGCAATTGAACAAGTGCAAAATACTTCTTTTGCCAAAGTGTTGTTCGGCTTAAACATTTCCCTGCCTTCGACAGGTAGGCTTTATTATAATTCAGCGGAAACGCGCTCTTCCAAAAGGGATTATAACCAAAGAACGGAAGATTCTAGCATGGAGCCCGAAGTGTTGGTCAGCGAGCAGGATATCATTGCAACTTACTCTGAGGAAGAGCAATTATCCTGCAGGCAATATGCTGAATACCAAAAAATTATTCAAGAGAATCCTTCTTTTGGCTACAAGCGCTGCGCAAAACTGTTGGGCGTTTCACAAGGCAGAACAAGATGGTGGCACACTAAAGGCACAAAGAAAGCGGTTCCAATAGCATTGAAAACCATTGAAAAGCTGAAGAGCGCCGGTTTCATTCCTTTCACCGAAAAGCACGAGCACGCTAAAACAATCTTCAACATTTTGGGAACGCTCTTCGGCGATGGAGGAATTGACAAAAGGCTGAATACTATAGCGTTTATTTCTTCAGACAAAAGAGATGTTGATTTATGGGAACAAGACTTACTGAAAGTTTTTTTCTTTTCAAAAAACAAAACAAGCCTCGTTGAAGGCGGTGAGTGGGGGCATTCTTACAACATCAGGACATTTGACAGAAATATAATCCGATTCTTTGTTGCATTAGGCACGCCAGTTGGAAATAAAGTGACTACAAAATATAGCTTGCCTCAATGGCTCTTCTCTGCTTCAGAAAAATCAAGGTTCGCTTTTCTTGATGGTTATTTGGCCTCGGAAGTTTCCGTGCCACACTGGAAAACAGGTATTAGCGGCAATTGCTTTTTCGCAGATTTGGCGATGGGCATTTCCAAAGTCCTTTCTCTCGAGGCGGAGCACATTGCTTTTTTGAAAGATGTTGAAAAGCTTTTGCACTCCGTGGGCATTGCAACTACCGGCAATATTTACAAGAATCTTTCTGCCGGGAGACTTCGAAAAGACGGCTTTCAGACAGCCAACTACAAAATCTTTCCCAGGACAACTTTCCACAGGGCTCTTTTCTTCAACGAAAACTTTCCATTCCGTTACGCCACTGGCAAAAAGCAACGCATGAAAGCGGAAATAGAAAAAGCTCTGGAATGCAAGCGCCTAAAACGGTCAATCTGACCCGGTATTCTTGCCTTGTTTTGTGGCTGTTTTTTTTCCCAATCAACGTACCAAAACCAATAATTAAAGCCTTGCTTAAAGATGTTACTAATATGGCTTTCTGGTTCACTCACGCGCTGGTGGCTTTTGCTGCCCTGCAAAAGCTTGAAAGGAAAAACGAGTTCTCTTCATTTGAACAGATTGACGACTACTTATTTGGGTCGGTTGCCCCAGACCTAAGGTACATAAAAAATTCCGATAGGGGCATAACACACTTGCCTTTTGGCAAAAAATCGGCGTTTGAAGCATTTAGGGGAAAAAATTGCAGTGATGCTTTTATTGCGGGCTATGAAAGCCATTTGGTTTGCGACAGGGTTTGGGCCGGCGAGCATAAAGAGCTTCTCGAGAAAAGCGCTTATGAGCATTTCAAGATTAGCCCAACCAACGTTGCCCAAAAATTTTCTTTGTATTTCTTTGTCGACGACTACTTTCAGGGCAAAAGCAACTGGCTTTATCCTGTGCTTTTTGCCGGCAATGTTTTCAGGGCGAATGAAACAAGTGCATTAAAGTCACTCGGTTTCAGCGATTCGGAAATAACCGCCTTCAAGGCAGCTGCAAGCCTTTATTTAAAAGAGCCCGGCGTAAATTTCTTCCAAGCTTTAACCCTTTTGAGAATACCCCTAGAAGAGAAAGTGCTGTCCGTAGCTTTAAACCGTTTTTCGGGGGCAGGCAATTATCTCAGCCAGTTCTTCGATGCCTCTGTAAAAAAATCGGTTGAAGCAGTTCAAGGGAAAATGTGACTTGCCATGTTGAAAGCTCCAGCCTTCTTTGCTTTGGCTTTCGCGTTTTCTTTTTTTATCGCAGTTTTCAGTTCCCCTGCCTTGATGATTCTTGCCAGCCCAAGCGAAACAAATTTGAAGGTTTTGGAAATAGAAAACCAAAGTAATCTGCCGGTTGAATTTTTGGATTCCATCCGCTCAGATGACGATTTCGTTTTTTATGAATTCAAGCTTAGCTCCAGAAAGCCCTTGCTTCTAAGGAAATTGGCTATCCTAGAGGAAGGCAAAGGCAGCAAGAAAGAGTTTGCAATTTCTTCAACCAAATCTGGTTCTGCAATGATAACCCTGTCTGAAGATTCTCCTGCTGGCTCCAATGCAGCCAAAATTGAGGGGGATTACTCCCTCTTAACTAGTGAAACGTTCAAGCACGATTATAATATAACTGAAGGTTTCCTCGCTGCAGAATTGACTGACAGCTACTTTTTAAGTGCCATTTATGAATTCGAAGAAGGCAATATCAAGGTCAAATACCTTTTTTCAGACAAAGAAACCCATGCCTTCTGGCTTTTCTTTTGGCTTATTCCAATTTCTGCCTCTGTGGTTTTGACTGGATTATATTTTCTTAGTGCTCGCTTTAGGAAGAATGAAGCCAAAAACAACTTGTGAGGTGCGTTATTTTCATGCGTAGATTTTCTTCAACAGGTTTTCTGGACATTATAATTAGCTACCTTTTTGTCCTTGCAGGGGCAACACTTTTCCTTTACAGCAGCGCCACCTACACCGACATGAGCATAATCGGTGCAGAAACCGAGTTGCCAATAATGTTTCTGGATTCGCACAGGCAAGGCAGCGACGATTTTGTATACTATCAATTTGAGCTGCAGCCGGAAAAACCATTCACGCTTATTGAAGTAATAATTTCCAATGGAATAGAATCAAAAAGCTTCAAATATTTTGAACCGGATTACAATGCTGTAGACATTTGGGGCAATTCCCTAAAAGATTCAATTTACCTGTCGCAGGAAGCTTCCAGCGAATATTCCCAAAGCAATGCCGAATTGCGTGGCAGAACCATTATTCTTACGCATGATACACTGGAAGGCAATTCCCGTCGAGAAGATTCAAAAAATGCCACCGAATATTTCAACCAAGATGACCTGAATGTTTTGTTTGTATTCAAAGAAGGCACTGCGAACGTGCATTACAAGTTTCTCAATAAGGAAATAATGCGTGCTCCGCTTTTTCCGCTGGGCAGCCTAACCAAAAGCTAAGCATTTTAACCCTTTCCAACATGTTTCTAATCATGGAAGAGAAAAACGCAAAAGCCGTTCCTGCAAAAGTTTCTTCTGTTTCAAAGCGCCCTTTCAAAGGCCATGTTTACAATGTTACAACAGAAACAGGAAACCTGTTTGTAGAAGGCATTTTGGTTCACAATTCAGGCGGCTTGGGTACGCCTCCTCATTTGAGGGTTGAGCCAGGCATGATTCACAGGGCTTCCGGCGGGGTTCTTTTCCTTGATGAGATTGCCACGCTTTCCCCGAAGAGTCAGCAGGAGCTTTTGACTGCAATGCAGGAGAAAAAGTACGGCATTACAGGGCAGAGCGAGCTTTCCTCCGGTGCAATGACAAAGACCGAGGCGGTTCCATGTGATTTTGTTTTGGTTGCTTCCGGCAACTATGAGGCCCTGCGCAAAGTGCATCCTGCCCTGAGGAGCAGGATTAGGGGCTATGGCTATGAGATTTACATGAATTCTGACATGCCTGACACGCCTGAGAACAGGGAAAAGCTTGTGCAGTTTATTGCCCAGGAAGTCAAAAAGGACGGGAAGATCCCTGCCTTCAGCATGGAGGCTGTTGAGGAAATAATTTTTGAGGCAAGGAGAAGGGCTGAGCACAAGGGCAAGCTTACCCTGAAGCTGCGCGACCTCGGCGGCCTGATTAGGGCTGCAGGTGACATTGCGAAGGAAAAAAGCCATGCCTTAGTGCTGTCGGAGGATGTTACGCAGGCAAAGTTTGCCGCGCGAACTTTGGAACAGCAGATTGTTGACAAATTCATTGAGCAGAAGAAGGAGTATGAGGTTTACCTTACAGAGGGTAGTGCAATCGGCAGGGTTAACGGCCTTGCTGTGAGCAGTGATGGAAGCGCTGGAATGATTTTGCCTATTGAGGCTGAAATGGCTCCTGCCGCCTCAAGAAGCGAGGGCAGGATTATTGCGACGGGAAAGCTCGGGGAGATTGCAAAGGAGGCAGTGCAGAACGTCAGCGCCTTAATCAAAAAGGTTTCAGGCAAGGATGTGAGCAGGCACGATTTGCACATCCAGTTTTTGCAGACCTATGAGGGCGTTGAAGGCGACAGTGCGAGCGTGAGCGTTGCCACTGCAGTCATCAGTGCGGCTGAGGGCATTCCGATTAAGCAGTGCCTTGCAATGACAGGTTCCTTGTCGGTGAGGGGCGAGGTTTTGCCGATTGGCGGCGTGTCAAGCAAGATTCAGGCGGCAATAAAAGCCGGCTTTACAGAGGTTGTGATTCCGAAGGCAAACATGGCTGACATTGTTTTGCCGGAGTCAGAGCTCAAGAAAATCAGGGTTATTCCTGTTTCAACGCTCAACGAGGTTTTGGCCAACGCCTTTGTGAAAGGAAGCAGGACCACAACTCTTTTGTCTTCGCTGAAAAAGATTTTGTCCTACCTTCCAAGCGTGGATTCAAAGACCGTTGCAAAGAAAACAGTTGCATAATCCTTTATGCGCTCTCTCGGCATTATCCCGCTTTTTTTGAATAAAAGTTTTTCCCGCTCCAGCCTGCAATGCAGCAGCCCTGTGGTGTATGCCTAAGAGATTATCTGCCTCTTGCTTGCAAAGTGTACCGCTTTTTTACTGGCTTAATTAAAGGGTCATGCTGCGCTTGTTTGGCTTTTCTTTTTTGCGCTTTTGCCTTTGCTATCTTTCTTGCCAGTTGCCTTGCAAGCCGTTTTCTTTTGGCAACTCTTTGAAGCGTTGGAGCTTTTCTTTTTGCAGGCCTGTCTTGCCTAACAGTATTTATTAGCGGAATGCCCGTTGGTTTTCTTTGGCGGCTACGATTGATTTTTCTTGCTAGTATTTGCTGCGGCCTATACATTTTTTTTTCAACTCCTTTATGCGCTCAGCACTATCCTGCTTTTTTTGAATGAAAAGTTTTTCTTGTTCACTTCAATGTTTTCTTTTGTTTCGTTGCTTACGAACTTTATGCTTTTTTTCTTGTTGTCTATTGCCTCTACCCTGCCGAGCCATGTGCCGTTTGCGTTATATACTGGCAGGCCTATCAGGAGCTTTGTGACCTTTTCCCTTATGTCAATTGTTTCGCTCAGCCTGAATGTCACAAGCAACAGCACAAAGCTTCCGAGTATTGTTGCGATGAAGAGGTTGAGGTCCACTTCCCTCAGGAGCACAAGCGTGGCAGTGTCAAGGATCCACCAGAACAGGAGAATGCTTACCCCTGTGAGCAGGTATTTTCTCAAAAGGTATGCTTTTTTGAGGTGCACCATGTCAATGCACCTGCCTATTACGGCGCTTATTCCCGCAAGGGCGATGAAAAGGTAAGTTGTTTGTATGATTGTTGCGGCGTCAAGCAGCGGGTTTGAGAACTGTATTGTGAGGAACTTGTTGTATGCTGTGATTATTCCGAATGCGGCAATGAATATGGCTCCTATGTAAAACGGGAAGCTGCTTCTTTGCACTGAAATGCTGCCTGTTATGCTTCTGAATGCGTCTATCATGGGCTCTTCTATTCCAAAGCCCTTGAGCAAAAGGTAAATTCCGAGCACAAGCGCGATTATCTGGAAAGAGGTGCTTCCCAGGGCCACGAAGAGCAACAGCACTATTGCCGGTATTCCAAAAATAATCCTTGCAACATAAGGGTCCTTTATTGCCTCCTTGATTGTGAAGAAAGCTGACTCTATTTCCTGGGCCTGCCTTACTATCACGTTTTCCTTTGAGACAATCCTTGCCCTGCTTTGCAGTATTGGCATTACCTGGTCGTCTTCCGCGCCGTCCGTGACAAGGACAAAGCCCTCTGTCTTGTATTTTGCGGTTACCTCGTCAAGCTGCCTGTTTATTTCCTTGTCTGACTGGAAGCCTGCCTTGCTGTGGCCTGTGAGGGTTACAACCTGCACCTTTTTCACGCTTTCCTTGAGCTCGTCGAATTTTTTCACTGCCGCAAACATGCTGTTTGCGTCTGCTTCGCTTGGGTCTGCAAGCGCCAATTTTGACGCGGCCTCAAGGTTTTTTTCCCTGCCTATGACAGGGCCTTTTATGCCTGTTTTTTTGCCCAAATCATTGTCCCTGTCAATGCAAATTACGATCAGGTTGTCCATGCTTTCCAAGACCATTAATAGTTAAGGTTATATATAATTGATTCACTAGAATATATTTAAATCACGCAGTTTTCAAGGGTGTGAAAAATGGCCGGACAAAGCGTAAAATATGCCGTTTTTATCGTGCTGCTTTTCGCAATATTCGGCATTCTGGCGGTTGCGGTTTCAAACCTTGATATGCTGGTTGCAAACGCACTATGGATTTTGCTCATTGTTTTGTTCCTGCTTGTTGTCTGGAAAGGCGGCCTTATCCTGATGCTTGAGGAGTTCCAGAGGGCAGTCATAATGCGTTTTGGGCGTGTTGTGAGGGTTGGAGGCCCTGGCTGGTGCATTGTGCTGCCGTTCATTGAAAAGGCAAACATTGTTGATTTGAGGACCCAGACAGTTGATGTGCCAAAGCAGGATGTCATAACCAAGGAAAACATTGAGCTGCAGATTGCAGCTGTTCTTTATTTGCGCGTCAATTCCGACAAGCAAAGCGTCATCAACAGCGTTGTGGCGGTTGAAAATTACAAGGAAGCCACAAAGCTTTACCTGATTTCTTCAATAAGGGCCGTGGTTGGCAACCTGACATTGCCGGAGGTTATTTCTTCAACGGAAGAGATTGAAACCAAGCTTCAGGAAGAGGTTGCAAAAATAACCGCGGATTGGGGCATTGAGATTGTGAGCGTTGACTTCAAGGACGTTGATATCCCAAAAACCGTGCTGGATGCAATGCACAGGGAAAAGGCGGCTGAGCAGGACAAGCTTTCAAGGATGGAGGGCGCAAAAGCCCACGAGTATGAGATTGAAACAGTCAAAAGGGCGGCCGAGCATTTGAGCGACAAGGCAATGGCTTATTATTACATCAGGGCTTTGGAAAAGCTTGGCGAGGGCAAGTCCACAAAGTTCATGTTCCCGATGGAGCTGTCAAGGCTGGCTGAAAGCATTGGCAGGGGCGCGCAGTCAGGGCAGAACCTTGACAATCTTTTTGAAAAGTATGCCCCTGCCGTAACCTCGCTTTTGAGCAAAAGCGAAAAAGAAGTCATCAAAAAGAAGGCAAGGAAAAAGAAGTAGGCGTTTTTGTTCAGGGGCAGGGCAGCATCCGAAAAAAAGAAAGCAAAAAATAAACAGGCTAATTCCTGGCAAGTGTTGGCCTCATAATCGCCGTACGTATCGTACAGTGTTAATGCCTTAAAATTAACGGTTTTTTTGGCAGTTTGGCTATTATTGCGTTTTTATAGGATTGTTCCCACTAACAGGATTACAAATATTCCTGCTGTGTTTAGCAGGAATGACAGTATTGCGAATGTTCTTGTTGAAATTGTTGTTGTTGCAAGCAGTGAAATACCTATTTCGTCTGGCAAGGGAGATGCAATTATGATTCCTCCCAGGACTGGAGCTAAATAATTCCTTACTGCTGGCGGAACTCGTGTTTTTATCCCTTTGAATATTGGCTCTTCTGATAATTCTTTGATTTCGTCAGAGAAAGAGTGTCTAATGAATTGAAAAATTAGTAAATCCCCAATTAATGCGCCAAAACCGCCGACTAAACCTGCTAAAAGAATGTTTTGTTGTTGGGCCAGTATTAGCAGTATTGCTGTGGCCAGGGCAGCAGTGAAACCATAAACAAATAAGGCTCCTGCAATAAACGTTCCCAAATATCCTGCTTGCAACAAAAGTTGCTGAATAAACAACGAGCGCCCTTCCAAGAAAATAAGGTAAGCTGCTGCAAAAGTCAAGAGCAATAATAAAAATTTTTTGTATTTTATTCGCAAAGCGGTCACCTCTTTATTTTTAGCATGCCTATTTTTTCATCAATTATTAAGTGAATGCAATAACCGCAAAAGCCAAACAGTGCAAAGAAAAATGCTTTGAGAAAAGAAAAATAAAGCAAGCTTCCAAGAATGAATAAAAAAGCACTAAACTCTAACAATGCTCTTGTATTATGGAATGGCTTGTCTTTTCCTAAATCCCATGATTTTTGTTTCCCAGACAAAATATAATAAATAACCAGGGGGGCAAAAAATAAAGCAATTCTTTTTTTCACCGCGCTTACTTCATTGCTCTTGTCATTAGCGTGCGGAAAAAAGGCATCAATGTCTGGCAAAAAATTAGCATAAAGAAAAATAACAATTCCCATCAACAGCGAGCCCAAAACATGCTCCCCCAACAAAAAACCAGCAACCACATAAAAGACAGCCAAAGGCAAGATTATTCTCTTAAAACTCCACCTTATGAACCCAGAATGCTCTGCAAGCTCATCAACCACAAGCTTAGCACTGATGAAATGCGGCAGTGCATTTTTCAAAGCTGGTTTTTTCAGTGCATTTTTCACTAAGCGCTTAACCATACAAGAAAAGCAGGTTTAAAACTTATAAAAAAGCTTTCTGTATTGCATTAACACAATCAACTTCTAAGAGAATTGCCTCATCATCGCCTGAAAAAAAAGCAGTCAATTTTTGTAGTATCTTCTCTGCAAGCGGTTCAGTGCTTTAATTAGGCTGATAAAAAGCAGGCAAATCATCAGCATAACTTTATTACCCTAACTTTCTGGTCGTTGGGTGTTTTTGGACGAAATAGCCCCCTGCGTTCATCCAGACACTATTGCGTATGCCTCTATGAGTGCTCCTATTGCAAGCAGGCCGAAGGCGTACAGTATCATCACTATCACGTCTTTTGTTATCAGGCCTGTTTCTCCCCTCAAGTGCCTTTTTTTGCTTACAGCCGCGCCTATTATTCCACCGGCTATTGCCCCGACAAAATAGCCCAGTGCTTCAAAAATGCCGTGGGGCACAATGCTCAGGGCCCTGTTTGCCGCCATTCCCAATGCGGTGAGGCCGCCGTGGCTTGCGCTATACTGCACAATGTCTTTTCCTATGAGCACTCCAATGACAGAGGCGTTCCAGCCAAGCAGGAACACTGCGCCTGCGCCGTAAACGAACGAGAACAAGAGCATTGGAACCATTACAAAGAACGCATTGTTTACGAATATTACCTCAAACCAGCAGAATGGCTCTAAGCCGCAGGCGCTTCTCTGCAGGGAAAAGTTTCCGGTGAGATTTGCCTTGAGCTGGTTTATGCCTGCAAGCGTTGCCTCCTGTTCTGAGAACATTGCGGCGCCTGTCTCGGGCGTTGCAATGCTGTACCAGAAGGCATATGCCAGTATTATTCCAATGAAGAAAAAAGCGTAGACTTTGATGATGCTGAAATGCCTTGAGAGGAATAGCGCGGCATAACCCCGTCTTTCCGCCTCTTTTTCCTCTTCGGACCTGAATATCGTGTGGAACAGTGGCGCGAGGGCGATTGTCACAAATGCTATTGCAAGCATTGAGGCGCTTCTCGGGAATATGAGGTATGATGCCCAAAGAGAAACCGAGCAGATGAGAACAGATATAACGAGGATGACAAAGGGGTGGGTCAGCGCCTCTTTTCTTGTAACAAGCGATTCAAGCACCATAGCAACACCATAATTTAAATATCTTGCCGTCAAGAGAATATATTGCAGGGTAATAATAAGATTACCGTTTGCTGCTCATTTTTTCGGGTTTTTTCAATGGAAAACAAGGATGGAAAAAATTTGGCGTTGCCCGGCGATTTTCTCAGCACAGAGGAAGAGTTTGTGGCGGGAAAAAACGCCTTTGATTCCGAGGGCAACATTTACAGCAGCAGCGCGGGTTCAATTGAGGCAGACCACAAGCTAAAGGAAATTTCGGTAAAGCCTGCAAAGGAAATGCATGCCGTGAGGCCTGGTTCCATTGTGATTGGAAGGGTTGACCTTGTGAAGGAAAATGCGGTGAATGTTGAGATTTGCAATGTGGCTGGCGGGGAAAGAATTGTTATCTCGCAGAGTGCGGCCTGTTTGCCTGTAAGGAATGTGAGCAGGGAATACGTTGAAAAGCTGAGGGATTATTTTAGGACGGGTGATTTGGTAAAGGCGCGCGTTGCGAAGATTTTGCCTGGCAATAACATTGATTTGGAGACAAATTACCCTGAATTCGGCGTGATAAAGGCTTTCTGCAGCAAGTGCAGGCAGCCATTGCACCTTTTTGGCCAAAGCCTCAAGTGCCTCAGGTGCGGCAGCACTGAAAAAAGGAAGATTTCAAGGGATTATTTGCTTAAGTGAGGGGATTGAATGGAAATTGACGTGAAAAACAGCGGCGCAAACGAACTGCATTTCTTTCTGCGCGGGGAAAGGCACACCTTGCCGAATATTCTGAGGGAAGCCCTACTTGTGGATCCAGCGGTTACATTTGCGGCCTACACTTTGCCGCATCCTCTTGGCCCTGACTGCGAGTTCATAGTCAAGACAAAGGGCAAGACGGCAAAAAAGGCCCTGGATGATGCCGTCAAGCAGGTTGAAAAGCAGCTTGAGGAATTTGAAAAGGCCTTCAAGGCAGCAAAGTAAAGGCGTGTTTAATGAAGGGGCTTTTGCGCGTTCTTGCTCTGGATGACGGCAGCTTTAAGCCAAGGCAAAAAGGCAATGCGCTCCTTGTTGGCGTTGTAAGCAGGCTTGACTGCCTTGTTGAAGGCATTGTTTCAACAAAGGTGAGGGTTGACGGCTTTGATTCCACAAAAAAGATTGTGGACCTGGTTCAAAAAAGCAAGTTCAAAAGCCAGGTGAACTTTGTCCTGTTGGACGGCCTGAATTTTGCAGGCTTCAACATTGTTGACCTGCCTTTTCTTTCCAAACAACTTGGCGTGCCTGTGATTGCCGTGCTCAGGAAAAAGCCGGGGATGAAGAAAATAGAGGCCGCGCTTTCCTGCTTTAAGGACGGGAAAAAAAGGCTGGCATTGATTGAAAAGGCCGGCCCTGTAATGGAAGCCGGAAAAATTTTCTTTCAGGTTTCCGGCGCTGATGCGGAAACAGTTAAAACAGTTTTGTTCAAGACAACTAAGTGCGGCAACCTGCCTGAGCCCTTGAGGCTTGCGCACCTTGTGGCATCCGGCATTTCAAGGGGCGAAAGCACGAGGCCCTAAAAGGCAAAAATGGCTTGGAAGCAGGGCTTGGAAAGGAAACCTTGGTGAAAAAATGGCTTGGAAGCAATTCAGGGAAAAGCTGAAATGGCTTGACCCCTTCACGTACGTTGACAGATTCGTGATAGCGAAAATGCAGCAGTTTTCCCCTGCAAAAAAGATTGTTGCCCTGTGCGCCTGCTTTGCCTTCATCGCCTTTGCAATGCTTTGGATTGTGCCGCCAAGCATAGGCAGCATGCCAATGGCAATTGCAATCATTGCAGTGCTAGCATTTTTTTATTTCTATGACAGGGAAGAGGGCCTGAACTGGGCAATATACCTTGCGTTTGCAATGCTTTTTGCGCTCATAATTTTTTCCGCTCTGGGCCTTGCATTCGGCACCAACAGCCCGATGATGATTGTGGTAAGCGCCTCAATGGAGCCCTTGTATCACAGGGGCGACATAATTTTCCTGTACGGTGCAACAGCCGAAAACCTTGGCGGCACTGAGGTTGAGCTTGATTTGCCTTCGCTTGAAGAAAAAGAGCTTGCCTCTTTTGCACAGCCTGTTTACTCGCCAGGCCAGAAGCAAATTGAGGCAATAAAGTTTGATTCAGGGCAGGAAATTCCAATTACGCGGAACGGGAGCATTGTGGTTTACTGGAGCCAGCGCCAGAATGAGCCTGTTGTCCACCGGGTAGTGGCAAAGCTGAAGGCAGGGGACGGCTGGTATCTTTTGACAAAAGGCGATTCAATTTACAATCCCACAATTGACCAGGACTGCGGCCTGATACTGAATGGTGCGCCGCAAAAGGAATGCATCGAGCTTTATCCTGTGCCGTTGAAAAAAGTGCAGGGCATTGCGTTCCTGCAGGTTCCCCTGCTTGGCTGCGGAAAGCTCTGGATAATGGACGACCTTGGCAGCCTGATTGCAACAGGCAAAATGCCGAAAGGCTACATGGCCGGCAATGCCTGCTAAGCCTTTTTTCCTACGGGAAAAAAGCCTTGGGAAAACAGCAACGCTGATGCGTTGCTAAGCCTTTCTTTCTAAAGAAAGAAAGCCTTGGGAAAGAAAGGCAACGCTGCGCGTTGCAAAGCCTTTTTTCCTGTTGGAAAAAAAGCCTTGGGAAAAGAAGTTTTGCTACGCAAAACCAAAGCCTTTTTTTTGCTTGTGAAGCGTTTTCGCAAGCCTTTTGTTAAAAGGCTTTTGGCAAAAAAGCCCCTGGAAAATGCCGCGCCTTGTTGCTTAAGAAGTCTTTTTATATAATTCCAGCCAATTGTTCTGTATGGCTGAATCAGCTGAAATGCGGTTAATGCAGCGCGATACCAGCGGTGCAATGCATGATTTGATGAAGTACCTGAATCCATTTGAGTGGAAACTCCTTTTTTCCAGAAACAAGTCTATTGAGGACCCTGATTTTCTTGAGGCAAAAAAAGCTTACTATGAAATAGTTGACGGCACTGACAAGGCAATGGATCTCGTTTTTGACAAAAAAGCAAAATCTGTGGACTTTAAGGCAACTGCTTTGAAGCTTAACAAAGACATTCAGCTGTTTCAGGGCAAGATTTCTGCGTTTGCAAGATCAAGCAGGTGCCCAGCGCGGTTAAGGGCTGAAATAAGGGGTCTTTTTCCGTCCATAAAAATAATGCTTCCGTTAAGCAGAATCCTGATTGAAGGAAAGCCAAGGCTTGTAAAAAGATGGATTAAGGTCAGGCCGCTTGTGGCTGAACTGCAGGCGCACCTGAACAGGCTAAGAAAGCTTGCCAAATTGACCAGCGAGGTATTTGACAAGCCCCTATGTTTTCCCGAGGTTTCTTTTCGTGTGAGAGGCAACCCTGTAGTGCTTGCCGACAAGATGCATCTGCAGAGGGTAATGTTTAATGTTTTTCATGATGCCGTGACCCACAGCAGGGGCGAGGCTGTTGTGGTAACTGTCGGCATGACAAAGAACAGCCTTGTTTTTGCCACGACAAACAGGGGCCGGTGGGTTTCCCAAAAAGTGATTAGGCTAATGGGGAAAAAACCTTATTCCGAAGACCCGTTAAAAGAGGTGGCTCATGGCTACGGCAAGATTAGTGCAAAGGATGCCGTGGAAGCGCATGGCGGGCAATTTGTTCCAAAAAATGCCCCAAAAGGATTTACGATTCTGTCAACTATCCCAAGAAAATTAAGGAGAAGGGCTGCCTAGCCAACCGTTTTTAAGCTTATTTGCGCACTCTTTCCTAATAGGGGTTTGGATGAAGCTTGTTTTGGAAAAGGCAGGGGATTTTCAGAAGAGCATTGATGCTCTTGCGGTTTTGATTGACGAGGCAGAATTTGTCCTTGATGAAAGGGGTCTTACCCTGAAGGCAACCGACCCTTCGCAGATTTCAATGGTTGACTTTTTGCTTGAAAAAAAGGATTTCAAGCAGTTTGATGTCAGGGAAAAGGCCAAGATTGGCATTGACCTGGATTATTTGAGGCAGATTATGTCAAGGGCAAAGCCGGATGACGAATTGACGCTTGAGCTTGACCCTGACCAGAACAGGCTGAATGTGAAATTCAGGGGCTCTAGTGCGAGAAAATTCAATTTGCCCCTGATTGACATTTCGGCAGCGGAATTGCCGAACCCTAAGATTGAGTTTGATGCCGAAGCAAAAATGCTTGCATCGGTTTTGCAGGATGCTTTGAAGGACGCCTCGCTTGTCAGCTCCCATGTTTCTATTGGCGTTGAAGGCGACAAGTTTATTGTGAAGGCTGACAGCAGCAAGGGCAATTTGGACAGCGTGACGGAAAAGGACAAGAAGAACCTGCTTGAGCTGAACGCAAAAAAGGACGCAATGAGCATGTTTCCCCTTGATTACCTGCAGGACATGCTTAAGACAGCGCTTGCCTCCACCCAGATTCTTGTGTGCCTGAAGGGCAATGCCCCAATCCAAATCAGCTATGACATCGGGCCTGCGCACATAAAGTATTTCCTTGCGCCGAGGATTGAATCATAGCCTTTGATTTGATTGCGGCTTTGTTCTGTTCCAAGAATTGAATCCCGGCTTTTTGCCTGCCTTTATAGCTTTTTTTTGGGGTAGTTATTTATACTTGTTTTTCCTTATTTTTTTCGGTGCCTGTGTTCGAGGGCTTGTTTTTTAATGCGGCTGTGATTTTAATCGGCTTCATTCTGCTGTCAAAAGCCGCTTCGGAGGCGATAAAAAGGGTGATAACCCTTGCCAGGCACTGGTGTTTTTCCGAATTTGCGATAAGCTTCCTGTTCATTGGCCTTGTTGCAATCCTGCCAGAGATGCTGATTGGCATAATCTCGGCTTTTGGCGGCGTGTCCTCTTTTGGGGCAGGCGTTGTCATAGGCTCAAACATTGCCGACCTTACGCTGATTGTTGGCATTGTGGCGTTGTTTACAAACGGAATCAGGCTTCATGACCACACCTTTGGCAATGTGAAAAAACTGTTTGTTTTCACCCTGCTTCCCTTTGTCCTGTTCATTGACGGCAGCCTTTCCAGGATTGACGGCCTGATGCTGATATGCGCGTTTATCCTTTACCTTTTTTTGATGCTGCGGAGGAATTCAAGGGTTTCGGTGTCAAGGCTTTGCAATAAGAGCGTTCCTGTCTTCAGGGAATTGCTGATCCTTTTTTTTGCTGTAGGGATAATGATTCTTTCGGCTTACCTGATTACCAATGCGGCGGAGCAGGTCAGTTCTTTTCTCGCGTTGCCGATTTTCTTCATCGGCGTGGTGATTGCAATCGGAACCTGCCTGCCTGAGCTTATTTTGTCCCTGAAATCAAACAGGCTAAGGCACGGCGAGCTTGGATTGGGCGATGTTTTGGGCAACGTTTTTGCGGACTGCCTGCTTACCCTTGGCGTGATAGCTGTAATAGCCCCCATTACTGTTGATTACCCCCTGATTGTGCTAACCGCAATTTTCCTGATGATTTTTTCAATGCTCGCCCTGGTTATACTGTCAAGGTCTGAAAACAGGATTTCAAAGGACGAAGGCCTCTACTTGATAATGCTTTACTTTTTGTTCCTGGCAATCCAATTCGGGCTGGAACGGCTGATTGCAGGCTGAAATTTCCAAAAAAGTTTTGCGGTTCCTTAAGGCTGTGGAACCAGAACGCAAATGGCCAGTTATGCCAAAGTCCGCTGCAACAGTTTTAAATAAGTTGCACCTTAATATTAATCGGGTTTTTTCGGGGGCATTTGATGATAGAGCTGAAGAACGTTGAGTCCTGGAAAAGGGCAATTGACGCGATTTCTTCTTTTATAAGCGAGGGCAATTTTCGCTTCAACGACGAGGGCATTTCTTTGAGGGCAGTTGACCCCAGCCAGATAGTGCTCGTAAATTTTCTCATGAAAAAAAGCGCCTTTGATGCCTTTGAAATAGAGCCGACTTTTGTCGGCCTTGACCTCGTGGAATTGAGCAGGATAATGGCAAGGGCACAGCCAGGCGACAAGATGACTTTGAAGATGAGCGACAGCGAGCTCAACATAAGGCTTGACGGCGAAATAAGCAGGAATTTTTCCCTGCCCCTGCTTGACGTTTCGGATTCCGAGGTGAGAATGCCTTCGCCTGACTTTGACGCAAGCGTTGAAATAAGCGCCAGGATTCTCAAGGAAGCCTTCAAGGACGCAATGCTTTTCGGAAGCAGCGTTGTGCTTCGCATCAAGGAAGGCGAAATGACAATAGAAGCAAGGGGAAGTTCCGGAACATTGCACACAGTGGCAAAGCAGGCAAAGGGCATTACAATAAAAAGCAAGTCCGGTGTGATGAGCAAGTATAGCCTGAACTTTTTGCAAAACATTGTAAAGGACGCCGAGCCAGACCAAAAAGTTTTGCTTGAACTCAAAAATGACGCGCCAATGAGGGTTTCCTACAAGCTCGGCCCGGCACAGATAGAATTCTATTTGGCGCACATGATACTCTAAGTGCAGCCAGCAAAACCTTTATTTACTTCTTTGCCTGTTTCTTTTACCGGATGATTTCTAATAATAAGAACCTTGGCTATGACGATTTTACCTCAAAGTTGATGCTTGACGAGTGGCCGCATGAAAACTTTTTTTGCATTTCAATTTCAAAGGGCGGCAAGGCTGTAAAGCAGGAAAGCAGGAACTACCGTGATTTTGAAAAGCTGGTTTCTGATTCTTCAATGAGCTGGGTCAATTGCTGCGTTGAAAATGCCGAAAAGGACCTGCCCGTGATTTCAAAGGAATTCGGCTTCAGGAAAGAGATGCCGCACGAGCTGTTGTCCCACAAGACATCAGCCTGCCTGGACATGGGTTCTGAGCTTGGCTTGCTTTTGCCGGCCGTTAAGGTGAGGAACCTGCATGTGAATGTTTCGCCGATTTTTGTCCTGATTAAGGAAAACATGGTCCTCTCCATTCACAACAGGAAAGTAACAAGGTGGGTGAGGTTTTTCAATTATGCCGAAACCTTCATCGGGAAAATTCCCGTGGGCATTCCGCGGGATGACAAAATCACGATGATACTGCAGCGGCTGTTGAGCAAAAACGATGAAAAGAATTTTGAAAATTTGCGCATCATTGAGGAAGAAGGCGACAAAATCAATGCCTTGCTTATTGACCCGAAATCGCCGAGGGTCATGGTTGGCAAGGACATATACCGGATGAAGCATGCCTTGATTGTATACTTGGGCGTGCTGTGGGCATCAATGGATGTGCTGAATTCCCTGCGCTACGGCGACAGCGACCTTATCACGGACAAGCCAGGCCTGCTGAAGGAATTCAGCCGCATTGAAAACGACCTGACAAAGCACATTTCTTTGGCTGAGCACACAAGCGAGGTTCTTGCCTCGGGCCTTGAGGCGCTGCAGAGCATTTACAACAACCAGCTGCAGGTCCTGAACAACAGGCTTGCGCTTGTTGTCACCTGGCTGACAGTTGTTGGAACAGCAGTCCTTGTGCCAAACACGCTTGCGACAATTTTTGGAATCCCGAGCGTAAGCGAGCATATTGACTGGCTGCAGGCCATAACCCTGCTTGTTGTTTCAACGGTATTGAGCGCGGTAATAGCCTATGTAGTGCTGGAGAAAATCATCCCGCGAAAAGTGGAATAGTGCCTGCCGTTCAATTTGCATCAAAGGGCAAAAATGCAGATGCAAAATTTGCCCTTTGATAGCTATCAAAAGGCATTTAGAAAAGTTTCACAATTGATGCCTTTTGATATTAGCGGAAATCCCCCGGGCAACCCTTTTTATTCCTTTTAATGCAGTAATCTTTCCATGCATTCTTTGCAGGGGCTTTTGTTTGCGCAGCATTTTCCTTTCACGGAGGCGGCGCGCAAAATCGTTTTGGAGGAAAACCCTTCCCTGGAGAATTTGCCGGAGCCCTTGCTTGAAAGGGCTGAATTGATGGCAAGGCACGCTTTTTCAGGAAAAAAATACGCGTTTGAGCTTCATTCCGCAGACCTTCTTTTGCAGGAAATACTTGCCTTTCCCATTGCAAAAATAATAATCTCGTTCGCAGGCGAGCCCCGGCTTTGCCGCGCTTTTGCGTCAATGGTTGCGGACTCGGCATTTTTTTTCCTCAACTCTGAAAAGGACAAGGGAAAAGCCGCAATAGAGCTTGCGTCAGAGCTCTCCCTCAAATTTGATTTTCCTGACTCAAAGGCTTTTTTTGCCTCAATGCCATTGGCGCAATACCTTTCAGTGCCCCTGCAGGATGATAGCCTAAAGCTTGTCAACCAGTTTGTAAGCCATGGAAACGTTTTCCTTGACCTCAATGGCTTCTGCCGATTTTTGAGGGAAAAATCCTTCAGCACCGTTTTTTCCTCCTTGCCGGTTCCATTGAAAGGGCTGCCGAAAAGGCTTGAGGGCTTTGGAAAAAGCCTCAAGGCCGAGGCAAAGGCAAGGGAACAAAAGATTTTCGGCGAGGCGTTCAGGGGCAGCGTTGCGCCGGAGGCATTCCCGCCCTGCATTGCCTCAATGTACAGCCGGCTTTCCGCCGGCAACAAGCTTCCGCACATGGCAAACTTCACGCTTGCAACTTTCCTGAACAGCATTGGAATGCCAAAGGCAAGGATTCTTGAACTGTTCAAAAAAAGCCCGAATTTCAGCGAACGCATTGCCTCTTACCAATTGGACAGGATTGCAAAGCAGAATTACGCGCCGCCGAGCTGTGACAAGATAAGGTCATACGGCCTGTGCCCGAGCAAGGACTGCCCTGCAAGGCATCCATTGTCGTTTTACAGGAGGCTTGCAAAAAGGGCTGAAGGTGCAAAGCCTTTTTTGCCAGAGCAAAACCTTAGAGATGCTAAAGCATCTCTTACGGTTTCTGAACCCTACGGGTTCAGAAAAAGCCTTGGGAAAAATGCGCCCGCTGGCGCAAAGGGTGCGGATGGCAAGGCAGATGCGAATGGCGCGGCCGGCAGGGCATCTGGGGTGAAAGAGTAATGGCTGGCGAGGACGCATTTTTGAGGAAGCATTTCCAGGGCTTTTATTCAGGCCACGAGATTGCAGGGCCGCCGGAACTTGAGTCAAGGGAATTCGGTTATGGTGTCTTTGGGAGAAAAATTGCAAACCGGAACATTGCTTTTTCTTCAAGGAAAGAGTTCAACAATTTCCTGCGCAACCAGGTTCCTTTCTTTGTGAGCTACAGCTCTGCGCTGTACAAATTTCCTTCCGGCAGGCCGATGGATGCCAAGGGGCTTTTTGCGGCTGATTTGGTTTACGAGTTTGACGCTGATGATTTGCCGACTGAGTGCAAGCAAAGGCATGATTCATGGCAATGTCCCAAGTGCGGCAGGAAGGGCAATGGAAGGCAATTGCAGTGCGACGAGTGCGGCACTCCGACAAGGCTTGAGGAATGGTTTTGCCCCGAATGCCTTGGCGTTGCAAGGGACAAGGTTTTTTCACTGCTTGAATTTCTTGAAAATGATTTCGGGTTTTCCGATGGCATTGCAATAAATTTCAGCGGCAGGGCCGGATACCATGTGCATGTGCGTTCTGATTCGGTGAGGCAGCTTCCGAACACCGCGAGGGTTGAGCTCATTGACTACCTTACTGCCACAGGCCTGAACATTTTCAGCCACTTTGAGAAAAAAGAAACTTTTTTCACTTTCAAAGGAAACTTGAATGAAAAAATTAGCTGGCCTTCCAGAATTGTTCTTGAATTAATTGATTTGCTTGAAGAGGGCAATGCTGAAAAGTTGGCGCTAATGGCCAATATTTCCCTTCCGATGGCTAAAGTTGTTCTCAAAAAAAGCCCAATAATCCTTAAGGCGGTCAGGGAAAGAAATGCAATTCCCTCAATTTTTGGCAAGGTAAGCTCAACCAAACAAACGAAAGGTGACGAAATTTGGCAGAATCTGCTAAATAAAATTGTGGCAAGGATTGCGCCGATTGACAGGCAAACCTCGGTTGATTTGAACAAAATTGTGCGCGTTCCGGAAACACTGCACGGCGAAACAGGCCTTGTTTCAAGGGAATTGTCAAAAGAGGCCCTGCGCAGCTTCAATCCCTTTGATGATGCCATTGCGTTTTCCGGCGATGAAACAGTAAGGGTTTTTATTAGTAAGGCACCAAGCTTTTACCTGTCAGGGCAAAGGTTCGGGCCTTTTGAGGGGCAGGAGGCGGAATTGCCGCTTTTCGCAGCGGTTTTTCTGCTTGCAAGGGGTGCAGCATTATTATTGTTGCCGGGGGCTAAAAATGAGGCTTGATTACGATGAGTTGAGGAAAATCTACAGGCTTGAAAAGAACAACTCAAGGCTTGCCGAGGTTGAAGAGGATTTCCTTGATTGCCTGAAGGATTTTTTTGAGGAACAGAGAAAGGATTATTTGCAGAGCCTGAACGATTTGTCAAGCACCAAGGCAAAGAGCTTTTCGAACCTGAAAAAAATAATCGGCGAAATTTTCAGCATCAGGGAAAAAAAGTTGCTGAACAAGGCCTTGATTGCAAGCAGGACAGGCGACCTTGAAAATGAGCGCATGGCCCTGCAGGAAAAGGAAACCCTGAAAGAATTGCTTGCCGTGCTTAACGGGCACCAGGAAATCCTTGACGGGATTTTCATTGGCAAGGCAAAGCAGGCATCAAAGGCATTGGAAAAGGTTTCGCTCAGGATTGCGCAGGATGTGCCTGCATTTATGGGCGCGGACATGAAGGAGTACGGTCCTTTCACAAGGGATAAGGTCGTTTCCCTGCCTGAAAAAATTGCATCGCTTCTTGTTTCAAGGAAGCTTGCGGAGAAAGCCTGAGGTGTTTTTCATCAAGAGAATTGAGTTTGCAAAAAAGCCGAAAAGTTTTTTCCTGAGGGTGAAATGCGTTGCCTGCGGGAACGAGCAGGCTGTCTTCAGTTCGGCAAACAGGGCCGTGAAATGCCTTGCGTGCAATTGCATTCTTGCCGATTCAGGCCCGGGAAAAATTCTTCTGAGGCTTGATGCGGTGAAGGTTTTGAAGGAGTGAAATTTATGGAACAAGAGCGCGAGATTCCGGAAGCGGGCGAAACAGTTGTGTGCAAGGTCAAGCAGGTTCTTGGCTACGGCGCGTTTGTCGAGCTTACTGAATACGGCGACAAGAAGGGCTTTGTTCACGTGAGCCAGGTCGCCTCACGCTGGGTGAAAAACATCAGGAGCTATGTCAAGGAAGGCCAGGTGCGCGCGGCAAAGGTTCTTTCAATTGACAGGGGCAGGGGCCAAATCGACCTTTCCTTCAACAAGGTTTCAAGCGCCGCACAGCGCGCAAGGATTGAGGAATGGAAGCAGCTTAAGAGAAGCAAAAAGTTGCTTGACCTTCTTGCAAAAAGCCAGAGCCTTTCTTTTGAACAGGCGTGGGATTCCGTGGCAAAGCCATTGCTTGAAAATTACGATTCTTTGGGCGAGGCTTTCCAGAACATTGCATTGCTTGGCGAAGAGGGCGCGGAAGGCGTTGAAAAAAGCTGGCTCAAGCCGCTTGTTGAGCTTGTACAAAAAAGCGTGCCGATTCCGGAGAAAACCCTGGGCGGTTTCCTTTTTGCAAGGAGTTTGGCCCCAAACGGCGTTGACGTGATAAAGGAAATGCTGGCAGGCGTTGAAAAAAACGGCGGGGGCAAGATCAGGCTTTTTTACAGTGGCGGCGGAAAGTATGACCTCAGGGCAGTAGCCCCTGATTTCAAGACAGCGGAAAAGCTTCTCGGCGATGCGGCGGATTCAGCAGTCAAGGCAATGAAATCAGCCGGCGGCGAGGCAAGGTTTGAAAAAGGCGAATGAATGAGGATGTGCGCCAATGCGCAAAAGAAAAAGGTTGGCTGGAGAGGTGAGTGAAAATGGCGACAAAAATTGTTTTTCCGAAAAAGCAAAAGCTTTCAAATCCGGTTCTTTTTGTGGGTCTGCCCGGCATAGGCCTTGTGGGAAAAATCTGTGTGGATTATTTCCTCAAGCAGTTCAAGACAGAGCTCATAGCCGAGGTTTACAGCGACAGCTTTCCGCCCACTGTGCACACCAAGGAAGGGCTTATTGAGCTTATTACCGACCAGCTTTTTGCGTTCAAGTTCAATGGAAGGCACTTCCTTTTCCTTTCAGGGCCTGTGCAGCCAAGCCTTGACTTCAGGACAGGAAGCTCGCAGGAACACTATGATTTTGCGGAAGAGATTGTTGCCGCGGTGAAAAAGCTTGGCGTGAAGGAAATTTTCACGCTTGCCGGCATAAACGTGGGCGACAAAAGAATGGAAAAACAGCCAAACGTTGTTGTTGCGGCAACGAACAAAAAAACCCTTGAAGAATTCAAAAAGCTCGGCGCAACATCCAGCCCAAAAGAAGGGCTGATCAGCGGCGCAGCAGGGCTGCTTCTCGGGATTGGCGCACAGCACGGCGTTGAGGGCGCGTGCCTCATGGGCGAAACAAACGCAAGGCTTGTCTACGGCGACCACGGCGCGGCAAAAACCCTCATTGAGTTGCTTGTGAAAAAATTCGGCTTCAAGGTTGAAATGAAAAGCATTGAACGCGAAGCCAAGAACATAGAGGAAGCCTTCAAAAAGCTTGCGGAGCAGTTCGAGGAAACCGAAGAAAACATGCCGCCCGAAGGGCCGAGCTACGTGAGGTAGTGGCTAAGGTCGTGTCTAAAAAAGGCGATTGTCGAAGTTTGAAGGAAGGTTTATTAAGTTTAAAAGCATAAAAAAATGTAGTGGCTGCAAACTGACATAAAAGAGGGTATGCCTATGGAAATAATAAAAATTGATGAATCAAACAGAGAAGCGATTTTGGATTTATTTAGTAAATCCATAGATAACGAGGGATACATAACCGAGAAGAAAACGGGCAAGAAACTAGTTTGCCCTTACTCTAATAAGCACATAAAGATTGCTGATTTTTCGGTAATACCTGGCACGGCTACTTTTGTGAATAATCATTACTACTGCTTTTCGGAACATCTTGCTAAGCATAGGTAGGCAAATAGATGAGTGATGAAAATAGAGCCGCGGCTATTCGTTTTATCGAAGCGATTGTTAATTCTGTGCTGCAAGAAACCAAAATCGCGCGCATTACGGCAGCCCTAAAACAAATATTTATTCTTTGGAACTATATCCCTGAAGATCTGAGGCGAAAGTGCTATTTTGTTTTCGACAAACTTTGGAAAAAGAATCTTGTTGTACTCTCAACTAAACCAGAAATGCCGGGGGTAATCTACGAAGTTGAGTTTTATGATGAGCAACTTAAAAAAATATACTTTAGCGTTTCTGAAAAAGATGCTTCGGCAATAAGATTGGGTGTAAGCATGCGTGAGCTGATAAGTCGAGGTCTTCACTCAGATTCTGATGATATAAAACAGGATGCCCACGATTGTTATAAAGAGCGAGGATTAAGTATAGTAAATCTTATCACCACAAATGACATATCTTTCTTGTTTGATGATGTAGCAGATTTTATTGAGAAAGAAAAAATTAAAGAAAAATTTGATTGGTGGGTTGAAAATTATACAAATATATCTATTTTAGTATCGCCTGAGCAACTTCAAAATATTCCTGAGTTAGAAAGTAAAATATTAACTGCTGCTAAGTCATTAGCGAAGACGTATATCCTAATAAATTTTACGGGAAAAATGAACGAAATTCAGAACCTTATTCAGATTATTGAAAAATTAAAAACTGACAAAAAGCTGTGCTTTAAAGAATTCAGAAAAGACGAAATTAAGCAATCTGGATTTTGTACCGCTTTTAAAGGGCAAATTATATTTTAAAATTCCCCGAGCGTTTTCTGCCCCCTGAACGAGTCCTTTTCCTTTTGCTCTTCTTCAAGCTCTTTTCCCTTTTTTTCAAATTCTTCCGGCGAATCGCATATCACCGGTTTCCCATAATCTCCTCCGCCGCCCGGAATGTAATGCACCCACCCTTTCCTGAATGCAATGATTTTTGCGCCAACCCTTGGATTCACTTCTTTTAACTCGGCTTCGCCTGCATCAACAAGGGCATTTATTTCGTTTCCAAACCTGTCCACAAAATCATGCCACATTCCCTGCACTGTCGGGCCGTTAACGCTCTGCACGTTCAAGGCAAGCTGGATTATTTCCGCCAAAGGCACTGTGTGCAAATAAGGCGGCCTGAATGCAGGGTGCTCTTCTTTTCCGTCTGAAAGCATTTCAATCCTGTCCCTCACGCCCCTCTTAATTGCGCCACTGCATTTTGGGCACCTCCAATTCAGCCTTTTTGCATCTTCAAGCGAAAATTTTGCATAGCACGCGTTGCACGCCGTCAAATGGTACTTGCCTTCGCGCGGGTCAAGGCCAGCGTTGAGCCTGATTTTTTTTTCCTCTTTTTTCTCCAGCGCCTTTTTCAATTCCTTAAAGCTCGGCTCCTTCATTTCAATCCTTGTGAATTCCCTTCCGATTCTGTAAGGCCAGGGGCTATGTGAATCCGAGCATGTGAGAAACTGGTATTCCCTGTTTTCCGGAATCATGTCTGCGAAATGCGTGTCAGCGCTCAGGCCAAGCTCTATGAACGAAATTTCTTTTCCCATTGAACCATAGGCTTCTTTCACCGAATCGGAGAAAGCGTAAACCGAAAAGTAGGGCGTGAAGGCATGCGCCGGCCCAATGATGCCGCCGGCATCCTTTACCTTTCCCGCAATCTCCTCAGGGCTAAGCCTTATCACAGGCCTGCCGCAGCCCCAAGAGTCAAATACGGCCTTTCCTTTCAATGATTCCTTCAGATTTTCCGCTGCGGCAAAATCTGGCAGGAAAACCAAATGGTGAATCCTTTTGTTGCATTGCACTTCAACCTGCGGAATGAAATGCACCTGCTCTTTTTTGTCCGCAAATAATCCATTCCCTGTTTCCAGAATGTTTTCCTTCAAGTGCCTGAACCAAGTGCCCTGCAGCATATCCGCCATGCCGCACACGTGCAGCCCCTTCAATTTGCTTTGCTCCGCTATCACCGGAACAAGCATGTTTTTTGAGACGCCGCTTGAATAAGGGCCGTGGAAATGCAAATCACAGTTGAATTCCGGCATGCTAATCCACATCCTCCCGCCTTTCATCAATTGTCCTTAAGCGCCTAAGGTATGTGATGCAATCGTGTTCAAGTCTGTGGCGGCATTTAGCTGCTTTTTCCGCCCTTTTCTTTGGAAGGTTTTTTTCGGCGAATTCAAGGTCTGCAATGGATTCAACAGTTTCATTAAGAAGCACATTAAGATCGATTTTTGCAAGCTTTAACCAGTCAGGATTCATTGTTTTTCTCCATTCCCTTAGATACTTGTTTACTTGATTTGTTTTTTCTTCACTTTTTTTGGAAAAATCCTCAAATAGCCAGCTTTTCTTTTGCAGCATTGCCTGCCTTCTTTCCCTTGCTTTTGTTATAAGATTCAGCAAACCCTTGTTTTCACCGCTTGTTTTGTTTGACAAGTAGCTTTCAAGTGCTTGCAATCCCGCCGGTTTGTTTTTAACCCTCAATAGGTCCCTTGCCATTCTGCTCGCGCTTTTTCTCAGCGCACTTTTGTATGCGTTTGTTCCTGGCTTGCGGGTTGTTTTCATTCAAACCAGCTTCAATAGGCTCATTTTTCCTGCCTTCCTTTTTTTGCAATACTGTTTAGCCAAATAAGCTGCCTTTGCACTTGCTGCTGGCTTACTTTCAATTTTCTTATTGCCTCGGCGGTTTCTGGGCCAGTGGGCGTGAATGTTCCGAGTTTGCGAAGGCATTTTGTTGTTTCATTCAAAAGTTTTGTCCCGGTTTGTATTCCTTCTTTTATTTCATTGGACTGGAACTTTGGTTTAATGACCATGCCAATGCAGCCTAATGCAAAAAGCCCAATTCTGTCTGGCAAGCCTTCCGCCTGTTTTCTAAGATTGGCTAGCCGTTGCAGTCGCCTTTGTCCTTCAGTTTCACACCCTGTATTTCCAGCCCTTTTTCCGGTTCTTTTCCTCATTCCGACCACCAATATACTTAATTATTCTATTAAAGAAGAATAAATTGGTATGGTTGGCTCTGAAAGCGCGGATTTGCACGAAGCAATGCTTTACAGGAAGCTCAAAGGCAATTCCGTGAAATGCGGGTTGTGCATGCGCTCATGCACGATTGCAGAGGGCAACGCGGGAATGTGCGGCGTGCGCAAGAACATTGAAGGAAAGCTGTTTTCCCTTGTTTATGGAAAGACCCTTACAATGGAGATTGACCCGATTGAAAAAAAGCCCCTTTTCCATTTCAAGCCAGGTTCGCATTGCCTGGGAATTTCCACTTACGGCTGCAATTTCAGTTGCCTCCATTGCCAAAACGCTTCCATTTCGCAGCAGCGCAGCGAGGAAGCGATTGCCACTGTTCCATTCATTTCGCCTGAGGAAATCGTGGAGAACGCGCTTGCCTCAGGGATTGAGGGCATTGCCTATACTTACACAGAGCCCACAATCTTTGCTGAATATGCTCTTGACACAATGAAGCTTGCGCGCAAGAAAGGCCTGTACAATGTTTGGGTGAGCAATGGCTATATGTCAAAGGAATGCATTGATGCAATTGCGCCTTTTTTGGATGCAATAAACATTGACCTCAAGGGGAATGAGCGCTTTTACAGGGAGGTTTGCGGCAATGCAAACATGCGCTTTGTGAAGGAAAACATTGCCCTCTTTCACAAGAAGAAAATTCACCAGGAAATAACAACGCTTGTGATTCCGGGATACAATGACAATGAAGCTGATTTTAAGGAAGTGAGTGAATTCATCGCTTCCATTGACAGGGAAATGCCATTGCATTTCACTGCTTTCTGGCCGCAGTACAAGCTTGAGCATTTGCCCCCAACAGATGAAGGCAAGCTGCACATGGCAAAAGAAATCGCGCTCAAAGCCGGCGTGAAGTATGTTTATGTTGGCAATGTTGCCAAAGAGGAAAACACGCTCTGCCCAAAGTGCGGCTCAGTGCTGATAAAGCGATTTGGTTTTTCAGTGCAAACAATTGATTTGGATAAAAAAGGCAAGTGCAGGAAATGCGGTTTCAATTCCGGGATTGTTGTTTAAATCATTCCAAAGAACCTTAGTACAAGCATTGCCCCAATGCCTGCCAGCCCAAAGATTACGCTTATTGCAAGGCTTGGAATCAAGGGCAATTCCACATGGAAAACATATGTCAAAAGCGCCCATGCCGCTATTCCAAGAATGCTGTTTATCACTATTTTCTTTAATAAGAAGAATATCACTATTGCGCCTACCACAAGGATTATTCCTCCAATGAGGATTGCCGGGTTGCCGGCCAGTTGCAATGCCGCACTTCCTGCGTTTTCCGCGGCCCCGGTTGCCCCCTGGCCAAGGCCATCAAGCACTGTGTCAGGAACAGGAATTTCCGCAATTGGCAATGAAAACATAACTCCTATTTGTGTTCAAAAATGCTTTTAATGGGTTCTTTTTTTGCCAAAATGCCTTTGTATTTGCTTTAAAAGTTTTTGCAGGCTCTTGTTTTCCTATTATGCCAAGGTTTAGCGACGAGCAAAAGCGCATTGCTTTGCTTTTAATCCACGGCCCAAAGACGCCTGAAGAGCTTAATTCCCAGCTGAATATTCCCTTCAACAAGCTTACCGACGAGCTAAAGGCAATGATGAGGCTTGGGGTCATTGAAAAGCAGGGCTTTCCCACAAAGTATGCCTTAAAGCAAAACATTGCCGAAGAGGTTCAAAAGCGCAAAAAGATAGCCGAATCTGACTTCAACAAGCTAAGGCTAAGGGCTTTTATTGAAATGCAGGCGATTGAGGAAGACCTTTTGAAAAAGCAGCTTGACAAGCTGGAAGAGTCCCTTAACGAGGACAAGAGCTTTACCTTTTACAGCATTGACAAGATGCTCATAGAAAAGCAGGGCGAGTACTACAGCACCTATTTTGAGGTAAATTTCAGCGCAAAGGACTTTGCCTCCCTTATGAGGTTCCTGTTCTTCTACGGCCCAAGCAGTGTGGAAGTGGTAAAACCGGCCAAAATAGAGTTTTCAGCCCAAGACCTCCAGGACGGCCTAATGGAAGCCGCGGACATGGTGCAAAAATACAGCTCAAGCATACACAAGCTGCTGAACAGGGAAGAGCTTGAAAAATTCAATACTGAATTGTATAAATAGCCGCCACTGCCGGCTGGTCAGAGCAAGAGCCCTATTTCGCTTGGGCTCGCCCTGCAGGGTGCAGGCAATAGGGCGGCTTCGCAAAAGCTTTGGGAAACTCCTTCGGTGGTTGAGCAGGCTCGCCTTTTGGCTCGCAAAATAGCCGCCGGTGCTATGGGCTGCCAGAAATGAACGAGCCTTATAAGGCAATTGCCGTTTTTTCCACTGCATTACGGGACAATCGCCGTTCTTTCCGCCAATGGTGCAAAAATCAATGCTTCGACAATTGTACAAAGGGCTATCTGCAAAAGGAGTAAATTGAGCCCTGTTGGCTAAAATAAGCCATTTTAAGACTTCTTTGAAATCGAAAGGTATTTAAATATGCTCGTGTTATTAGGTTATGAGTCTAGCTAGACAAGACAGTGCCTTTTCATTAAAAATCACAATGGTGAAAGGAGCACCTAGACTTATTTTTTGTAAAAAAGGAGAGGTGAAACAATACATGAAAGGTTTGAACATAAAGAAACTTGCCGCAATAGCGGTGGGTGGAGCTTTAGTTGGTTCAGCCTTAGCGCCACTGGCTGCAGCAATTGACGTCGCAAAGGCGGATGTCGTTGGTGCAGGCGGTTCGCCAGTAGTCAGCATTGTTGCCGGTTCAAATGCGGCAGCAAGCGACTTTGTGTGGGCAGGAAACATTGCCGCAAAGGTTGCACAGTTGGCTACGGTTGACACTGCATTCGCTGGTGGAGAAGGCACAGCCACACCGACAGACCTAAGCGTTGACTTGGCCGTTGGCGGAAGCTCAACTTACAGTACCGAGTATGCAAAGACATACGAGGGAACAACCTATGACTTCAACAACGCGGTACTCGGGACAGACTTCCTTGAAGCAGCAAGCAACGGCCAACTGCCGTTCTTGACAAACACGACAAAGAGCTACAGGTACGAAGGTTCCACATACAATATTACCGTAAAGGAAACGGTTGGAGTAAAACTTGATGCAAAGTTCGTTTACAACAACCAAAACATCAAGGACCTTGTAGGCTACATGGAAAACGCAGGGGACTTCAACTATGTCCTGTCTCTTGGTGACGGAATACCTGCCAGAGAAAAAGGCACAATCACCAAGTTCACGGACGGCGACACTGATAATGTTGTAATACCGTTCCTTGGACAAGAATTCACAGTGCAGGAAGCTGACATGGAAAGCACAACAAAGACCCTGACATTAATGAAAGGGTCGGCAAAAGCTGTCTACAATGAAGGCGACACAATCACAGGCCTTATAGGCAGAGGCGCATATGCCGGCAAAGAAATGTCAGTGAAGCTTGCGGCTGTCACACAGACAGGCAGCACAGCAACATACAAAGCCAGGTTTGACCTGTACGATCCGGAAGGAAATCTTGTTGACACGCTGACCTACAGCGCAGGGACATACCTCAACGAGGCATTCCGCGATGCAAGCAGCGATCTCGCGCTTGAAACAATCGTATATGTCTCAGAAATCAACTTCGAGCCGACAACATCAAAGGGCGTATTAACCATGGTTATCGGCAACAATGTTGCAAAAATTGCCAGCGGCAAGCAGTACCCATATGACTCGACAAACACAGACACGAGCACGTTCTACTGGACTGCAACCCTTGATGAAAACACAGCAGCAACATCACTAACGGAAAAAACAATCACAAAAATAACGATAAAGAACAACCTCACTGTGTGGAACTCGGAACTTCCGCTGTGGAGCGCAGGCGACAGCCTGACAACAGCCGGAACAGAGGCAGCAGCTGCCGGAGGGGCCTATGCCCACTTCCTGCAGAAAGAGGAATCAGGCCTGGGCTATGACTTCGTCAAGATAAAGTTTGACGGATTCAAGCACAACCAGGACACCACGCAGATAGTCGTTGGGAGCAAGAACATTGTCTACAAGGACAACGACAGCGTAAAGAGAACGATTCCGTTCTACATAAAGCTTGCAACTGCACCGCAGACAACCGCAAGCCAGCAGACAATCAACATAGACACTGTTCCGTTCTACGCAAAGTGCTACAAGCCAGCGACAGGAAGCTTTGTGGACATCGATGTATACGATGGAAACAGGCTGAATGGTGCGATAGTTGACATCAATGGCGGTCTTTTTTCCGACTGGATCGCAACAGATAATGGTCCTGTGGCAATCCAAAATGCTGCAATAAGCACCATCAACATCGACCTAAACGGTGTGCAGTTCAGGGTCATGGTAGACCTGAACAGGTCTGCGGACAACAACGGCGCTACTCTGCGCGCGGATGCAAACTGCACCTTCGCGTCTGAGGAGTTCCCAACAGTAGGCGGGCTTACAGTGAATTCACTGACGGTTAACGGCTCGGCTATAATCAGCCAGATAGGCCTAACCGGGTATGAAACCTACTCTGTGTACATGGATGACACAAACGCCACAAGAACGCCCAACGACCTCGCGGTCGATTTTGCAAAAACCGGCACGTTGAAGGACACATACAAGTACAGGACTTACTACAGCAGTACATCAAGCCCTGCAGTCTACCTGTTGTTGGACAACACAACGGATTTCAGCAACACATTCACGACTGCTGATGTGAACTTCGTCGGAACAGACTGGACGGAAAAAGGCGATGTGGGCATCATAGCAGGCGGATTGAGCGGCTCAAATCCATACCATCCGTACTACTGGCCTGACAAAACGGATTTCGGAAACGACCCGTCGGACAATAGCTTCATAATCGCTATATTCCAAGTAAGGGCAAGCGGTACAGCAACATCAGCAGCCAACTTCAGGGTCCACATAGACACAGACACGGACAACCTGATACAGTTCCCACAGGACCTGTTGTCAAACTACGCTTCGGACGTCAACTACTTCTCGGTAAACGACCAGCCACCCTGGTCACTGACCGCGAGGACAGACCTGGCATCCGCGCTGTACGGCGGAGTAATAGATTTCGGCAGCACAGCCAAGCTGACTGACGACATGAAGACAGCTACCTTCACAGTGCCTGACGCGCAGATATACCTCATAATGAGCCTTTTGGGCGAGGGCGCGACCCAGACAGTGGAAGGCGGGGAAACATCTCTGGGCGTGAAGGAGGCCGAGACAGTGAATATCGCAGGAAAGGATATCTCTGTTTCGAAAATCAACTACACGGCTGGAACCTGTACTGTTGCGAACGCAACATATCCAAAGATAGTCTCTGTTGGGCAGTTGGTCTACACCGACTCACCGGCACCGGCTGGAAAGCACGTCATAGTTGGCGGCTACCTGGTCAACAAGCTGGCTGAGAGCGTTGTGTTGGGCGACGGTTCAACACTGCAGGAAGCATTGACTGCTCCTGGTGACAAAGTGGCAGAGGTCCTGTCAAACGGCAATATTGTCGTAGCAGGATACACGGCCATGGACACCAAGGCGGCAGCGCAAGAGCTGATTGCAGCTTTGGATGCTCTGGCATAAAATTCATAAAAAATCAGGTTCTTTTGAACCTGATTTTTTTCCTTTTTTTATTTTTTTTCTGCTTTTTTTGATTTTCAGAACCATTAGTTATGTATAAGATGCCTTGTTTTTTGTTATGCTTTTTATTTGTTTTGCTTTTACTCTTGCTTATGGACAAAAAGTTTTTGCTTCCCATTGCCGCTGTTCTGATTACGCTTGCGATTGCGCTGTCAATAATATTTTTTGTCCCATCTGTGCAAAGCGGCCTGACGGTTGAAGGCGTCCTTATAGATTCCGGAAGCAATGACCCCTATGCCCTTTTTTCTGAAATTTCCTCAAAAAATGTTTTTCTCATAAGCCCGCAGATGAATGAAAGGGCAGTGGCAGTTGACCACGCGATGTTCAACGGCACTGCCTTGTTTGTTGAGGTGATTGAGGGCAACAAGAGGAATGCCGTGCAGGTAATCAGGGTTTTCAATGAAAGCGGCGAGTTTGAGCACTGCCTTACAAATTATGGGGATGTAAACAGGTCTGAGGAGCTTGGCAGGGAAGAATGCCTTGAATACCTTGCCCCGAAAGACAGTGCGGTTGTGCTTATTGAGCCGCCCAATAATGACCTGCCAAGGCCTGTCATTGAACTGAGCGAAGGCAAGCTGATTATAAAGCCAAAGACCAATGGCGACATTGGGAGCACATGCTTCCTTGCGCTGAGAATAATGTTCAAAAACAGCCAGGAAGTCATTGACAAGGCAAACGTAATTCTAGGCAAGCTGAATTAAAGCGCATTGCACAGGGCTTTTTTTTGCGATTTTTTGGATTGGAAAGCCGATTTTTGCCCCTTTGTTGCCGTTTTGCCTGCTTGCATTGCCTTGCTCCACGCGTGGTTTTTGCCTGTAATTTTTGCTTTTCCCTAAAAAGGGCATGACTTTAAATTAATGTTCCAGCCTTTTAGGATAAGGGGATTGCTTTTTTATGGACCTTAAGGTTTTGCCTTTGCCTGCCCTGTCCGCGGCGATTTTTATTGCAATTATTGCCGCAGTGCTTCTGGTGCCATTTTGGCATGCATTGCCAATAATGGCCTTTTCAAGCACAAGCGTTTTTCTTGAAGAATACCCTGTAAAGGCATTCAATGGCGAAGAGGCATGCGCAAAAATAAATTTTCACGTTCCGGACAACATACTTGTTGAAACAGTCCAACTGCGCGTTTTGAGCCAGGATATCCCGCTGTTTTTTGAGGAATTTACCCCTGCAGAAAAGGACTTTTCAAAAGAGGCCTGCTTTTCAACAAGCGCTTTGAAGGCAGGCGACAACAGGATTGAGGTTCTTGCAATGGGAAAAAACCTTTTCTTCCACCTTGAAAAGCTTGACGGCGCAAAGCCGTTTGCTGAGGAAGCGTCAATTGAAGGCATTTCTTTGGGGCAGGGCACTGTAACTTTCACGGTAAAAAACTTTGACCCCGCTTTTGTGCTACCTGTTAAAATAAGCGTCAACGGAAAAGTTGACCACCTGGTTTACCCTGAAAGCCAAACCCAGGGCTTTGAAGAAAAAATAAAAATGGAGCCAGGCCGGAACACGGTGGAAATTTCGCTGAATGGAAAAACGGTTTCAACTATTTTTGAAAACCAAGCACTACCTTCAATGCCATTTCCTTTTGGCGCAGCGCTTTTCGCCTTGTCCTTTTTTGCGTTTGCCTGCTGCCTTTTTCCAAAGAGTGGCATCGTTGAAAAGGCTGCGCTTGGCATGGCAACCTCCTTTGTTGTGCTCATTGCGCTTGTGTTCTTGCTCAACTATCTCGGCGCACTGAACTTTTACTCAATTGCAGGCTGTTTCACCGCAATTGTTGCGCTGACGCTTGTTGTTTTCAGGCAAAGGCTCAAAGGCATTTTTTCAAAAAAAGAAACCGTAACGATTACTCCCCTGGTGGCGCTTGCTGCCTGCCTTTTCCTGCTTGCCCCCATTTTCTTCCAGGTTTTTTCCTGCACAGACATAACCTACTGGAACAAGTTTTACGAAAGGCAGTCAGCCCTCATAATGGAGCAAAATTCAATCCCTGTTTGGGACGGCCTTGCCTACCTTGGCAGAACCTATTCCTTTGCCCCTGGCTATTTCCTTTTGGAAGCCGGAACTGGCTGGGTTTCAGGGCTGCAGGGCCAAGGGCTTTTTGCCGCAATGTTCGTGCTTTCAAATGCGTTCCTTTTCTTTGCATTGTTTTACCTTGGCAGGGCGCTTGAATTAAGCGACAAAAGGATTGCGATGTTTGCATTGTTTGCGGCAATGAGCGGCTTCCTGCTTTCTGCAATGACCTATTCGCCAAGGCATGTTTTCTCCTTCGGCTTTTTTATTCTCGCGCTTGCATTCATGTGCAGGCGCGGCAACCCTGCCATAACAGGAATATTTTTGGGCATAATGGCATTCATCCAGTTTCCCTTGCTTATCTTCTTCCCGCTGTTCTACCTGATAATTGCAAAAAAAATCGAGTGGAAAAGGCTTGCTTTTTCTTTTGCTTTCGGCGCGCTTTTCACATTGCTTTTGATGATTCCAAACCTTTTGCTTTACGGCCTGCCATTCCAGGCAAGCCCCGAGGACTGGGGTTACCTCATAGACTACAATGCCTACTACTGGTTCATTGACATAGTGGCATTGCTTGTCTTTTTTGTGCTGTTCACGCTGGTTGACATTGCAAAAAAAGGGGCCTGCCGCGACTTTTACTCAAGAAAGCTCCTTTTCGGCTTTGTTTTGGGCACGCTTATACAGCTTTTCATAATCTATAGGTGGAACATCCTCACGACAACAAATCTCGCCCTGCTTATTGCGGTTGCCTTCCCTGAAAAGGCGCTCAAGGAACCCATTGTTGAAAGAATCCTGACAATCCTGGGCCTTGTGGCCTTCGGCTTCCTGTTGTACGGCATGTCCTATCTGAATGTGCACGAAATCGTGACAACGCCGGTTTCTTTCATTGCAGACTACACCAGCACCGATGCCCGCATACTTGCAGACCCCATGTTTGGGCATGACCTGACCTCTGTTGCCGGAAGAAGCGTGCTTGCCGACCTGCGCGTTGAGTATGCCGACGAGGAAAAGCTCATGGATGCCTACAAGTTCCTTGAAACAAAAGACTATGGCATTCTTGAAAAATACGGCATAGATTACGTGTTCAACCAGGTTGACTACATTCACAGGCAGGCAATCGGCGGCAAGCCAAAGTACGGCATAATTGAGTTTTATGCTCTTGATAAGGTTTACAGCAACGGCTTCATCTTCGTGCACAGGGCAAGGCAAAGCTGATGCCGTTTGCTGTGGCAAAAAGAGGCTTGTAAAAATGCAGAAAAACATCAAAAGTGCTTTTGTGATTCTTCTCGCATTATTCGCATTGCTTGTAATCCTTGCTGCCTTTTTCGGCGCATTGAAACACCTTTCAGAAGCCGAACCAATTTCATTTGTGCTGGGCGCGCTTTCTTTTGTAGCAAGCATCATTGTCTGGCTTGCGTCCTGGGCAATGCTCATAAAAGAAGGGCAATTTTCAAAAAAAATCCTGACCGGCTTTTCCTGCGTCTTCGCCTCCCTGACGCCTGTGCAGGTTGGCGCTGACGCAATGCGCTCGCTCAGGATGAAAAAGCTTTTTGCGGTGCCCTACAGGGAAACCCTTGCCGCTTCAATGGCAGTAAAGGGCATGAAGTTCCTTTTGATAGCACTTGTGGCAAGCGCCTCGTTTTTCCTTGCAATGCTAAACCCGGGCATTGAGCCCTGGCTCAAGCTCACGCTTTTGTCAGGCTTTGCGGTTGTCGCAACTGCAGCGGCGCTCTTTTTGCTGCCGCTTAGCAGGAGAATAGGCAGCAGGATTGCCTACTTTTTTGAATGGCTCTCGCATTACCTCAGGCAGGCAAAAAGGCTTGGCGCAAAGCGCTTTTTCCCAAGGCTTTTTGCACTGTCAAAAAGGCTTTCAGGGTACTTTGAGCACTACAGCCTTTACATGAGGGAAATTCCCGCCTCCAAGCTTGCCCTTGTTGCATTGCTTGCGCTTGCATCAATTGCATTTGAATTCCTTGCCTTTGCATTCTGCTTTGCCTCTGTGAACGCCTCAATCCCGCTTTATTCAATGGTTGTTTTGTTCAGCATTCTTGCAATACTTGAACACGTTCCTTTCCTGCCAAGGGGCATTGGCGTGGTGGAAATATTCGGCATTCTTTTCCTTTCCCTCGAGTCCATTTCAGCAGGAAGCCTTTCAATGCCCCAGGTTGTGGCAATCATAATCCTCTTTGACTTCATGCGCCTTGTGATTCCCGCGCTCCTGAGCCTTGCCGCATACTGCGCGCTTTCAAAAAAAGCCGGCAAGGCCGGAAATGACTCAAGGTGGCCCGCGCTGCCAAAGCATGGAAACGGTTAAATCAGGCCAAAGCAATTGAACACAATGGTCCAGAAAAAGCAGTTGCATGCAACAATAATCCAAATCAGTGCAACAACAAGCCGTTCAGGCATAGGCCCGAATATTTTGAGAAGCATTTTCGCAAAATCTAATCTTGCCACGCCTCCTTCAGTTGGAATCCTGAGCCTGTTGTCCCTTCCAAGCGAGTAAGGCAGGCTTTTGCTCTGGCTCATGTCCTGCCTGTTGGTTACCATTTTTAATGCGAAAAAGTCTATTGCATGCGGCAAAAAGAAAAGCAGCGTGAGCAGCATCAGCCACGTGTTCTGGTTCAAAATAACCAGGCATGCAATGCTTCCCCCGATCAGGAGCGTGCCGCTGTCCCCCGGAAACATCTTTGCGGGATAAACGTTGAATATCAGCAGGCCTGTTATTGCGCCCACAAGCGCAAGCCCTATCGGCATAGGCCCTGTGCCTGAAAGCAATGCTGTCACAAAGCAGGCTATTATGAAGCCAGATCCTACCTCCCAGCCGTTGAGGCCTGCAAAAGTGTTTTCAAATGACGCAAGCCCTGCAATGAATATTGCAAACGGCAGCAGCCAGAATGCGTTAGGCGCATAGAACATTGCAAACATCATGCAGACCAATCCCACAATGGCTGCCCTGCTTGTCCAGCTTATGGTCCTTACCTTGAATTTTTGCTTCCTGTCGTCAAGGAAGCCTATTATTGAAAGCACGGAAATAGTGAGGCCGAATGCCACAAAGCCGGTGTTTTCGGCAACAAAAAGATTGAACATTATTATTCCTGCCCAAAGGGGCACTAGCAATGCAAGGCCAACGCCTTCAGGCAGCTCACGCTTGTCAGCCTTGTTTATGTCCCTGCCTGTCATTCCTCTTTCCATGTTTTTTCTTGCCACAAGCCTTACAGCCACAATGGAAATTGCAAACGGCACAAGGAAGAACGCAAGCTCAAGCATCATAAGGTTTCATCAGCCTTCATCAGTTCCCTCAAAACGGTTGTGGCATAATTGCCTTTTGTGAGCTCAAAGGAAACAGTTGCCGCCTTTTTTCCAGGGTAAAATTCGTCGTCCTCAATTGAAACAAGCCTGCTATTTTCCGGCTTGAGCACAATGTTTTTTCTCGCGCCCTTGCTTGAAAGCTCCGGCATTTTTTTCACCCTGAATTCCTCAAGCTTTACGCCCTCTTCTTCAAGCACCTGCTTTTCTATTTCACCCGGTTTTCCTTCCGCAAAGCCTGATTCAAAGCCAAAGAGCGGCGCGCTTGGCTGCCCATCAATTAATATATCGCCCTCGGCCTTATTTAAGCCAATGCCCTGCCTGAGCCTTTCTTCAATAATCCTGTTGAACAGATAGCTTTGGTAGGCGTGCGTAAAAAGATACCTGAGCTTTTTGGGAAGGTTTGCAAACGCGCCGACAAAATCATTCGGGTATTTGCACAAATGGTGAATCATGGCTCTTTCATAGCTGAACTTGTCAGGAAAAAGCCTTGTGGCTTCCGCATAATCGCCTGTCTCCGCAAGCCTCTTCCTGGCTTTCAGGACCTCTTCCTCCTCGCCTTCCACGGCATGCGTCAAATAGAGCATTACCCCTTCCTTGAACCTGCCTTTTATGAATTCTTTTCCCACAACATGCGTTATCTGCCTTATTCCGCCAAATCTTTGTTCCCCGAAAAAGTTCGCAATCCCGCTTTCCATTTCCCTGAAGCTGGCGCCAATCATTTCCCTAATCTCTTCTTCCCCAAATGCAATGTCCCTTATTGTGACAGTGAACCTGTTGCCCCTGAGCATTCCCAAATCAAGCCTTTCCTTTTCCCATTTCGGGTTGCGCAATTGTATGCCCCTGCTTCCGAACATTTCAAGCCTTTCGGCATTCGGCCTGAAAATGCTTACCCTCTGGCAGGTAACAGCCCTCTTGTCCTTCATTCCCGCATAGCCGATTCTGCTTTTGCTGCACTGCAAAAACCTCGTGATATCCCTTATCACAAAATTGGTGTCCTTGTTTATTTTTTCAAGGTCAAGGCAAAGCTGGTCCTTTCCGGCCTCGGCAGGCGGCACAACAACCCTTTCCTCAAGGTGCGTTCCCTTTTCCGTGAAACGCATTGCCCCGCACACACTGCCATCCAGCCGGACTTCCTCAACCACAAAATCCGAATAGCGCCTTTTTATCTGGCCGCCAATTCCCCTTGACTTTGTTGAAAAAAAGTTTTCCTGCATAAAAACAATCTGAACCAAAACCATTTAATAGGATTCCAAAAGAGGCTCAAAAGTCATCCAGGTCAAAAGCCAAAAATCCCCCGGCCCCTAATTTTTGTTTTCCTTCGATTTTTTTGGCAACCAAGCCAAGCTTCAAACCCCTGATTTTTTCAGGCAAATGCCTTGTTTTTCCTTCAAGCCCGTTGAGAATGCTGTTTGCTTCCTTGTTTGATAATTCGCTCCATTTGAATTCAAACGCAAAAGTTTCCTTGCAGTTTTTTCCAATCAAGTCAATTTCATAAGTGTTTTCCCCTTTTTTTGCGCCCTGAATTTTTCCCCATTGGCGCTTGGCTTCCTTTAACTCAAGCCTGCCCACTAAAAACTCTTTTGCAACTTTTTCAAAAGCCCTGCCGTAAACAGAATTCAGGTTTTTCTTCAATTTTTCCAGAAATTCCGGCTTTCTTGCAACGTAATCCGAATAATTTTTGTATATTTCGGAAAACCAGAACTGGGTCAAAGGATGCCTTATTTTGTAAATCCCCCTTTTTCCGTCAAAAGGCAATTCAAGTTCAATCAATTCAAAATAATCCTTCAATTCCTTAATCTGCCTGGTAATTGAAGTGGGGCTGGTGTTCAATGCGCTTGCAATTGCCGAGTTGGTGTTGTTTCCGCTTGCAATGGCTTCCAATATGGAATAATACACCCCGCTTCTCCCCCCAAATTCCTGCGAAAGAATGCTGTTTACTTCATCTTCCAATGGAGCGTCCTTTGCCAGCAACAATGAATCGAATATTTCTTCCGCTTTTTTTCCCTGCAATCCAAAATCCTCAATCGCAACAAAATACTTGGGGTAACCGCCAAAAACGCAGTAAATCTTTACAAGGTCTTCCTTATTCAATTTTAGTTCTTTTCCCAATTCCAGGCAGGATTCCAAACTCAATGGTTCAAGCTTAAACCCCTTTTTTATTCTGCCATACAATGGCTCTTTTGAGCTCTTGAACAAGTTTTTCATTAACCCGATTAAGGACCCTGAAAGAATCAGCAGGCCTGCCTTGTTCTCGTTCAAGTCAATTGTTTTCTGCATTATTCCAAGAACAGTTGGCTCGGCAAAACTAAAGTTTTGGAACTCGTCAAAGACAACAGGCGGAACATCCCTCTTAATCAAAATCTCAAAAAACTTGTCCCAGGAATCAACCGACTCCAATTCATTCAAAACCCGGCCCTTTCTTAAAATCTCCTGGTATTCATCCAAAAGGTCGTTTGAAGTCTTGTTCTTGTTGACGAAAAAATAAAGCCCTCTTTCCTTCAGGAATTCAAGCAGCAAGCGGGTCTTTC
>Ga0265296_1000574_pt1 | contig 52731 bp, 53 predicted proteins | sample MunlanPumphouse1_FD_189073 | JGI IMG/M metagenome (GOLD analysis project Ga0265296, IMG submission 189073) | Groundwater microbial communities from a municipal landfill in Southern Ontario, Canada - Pumphouse #1 | ecosystem: Environmental > Aquatic > Deep subsurface > Groundwater | place...
AAGGGCTTGGCAAAAACTGATCTCCATTTGGAACAATTCACCCCTTTAACATGATGAAAAAAATAATTCTCCTTTGCCTTTCGTTCGTTCTTCTCAGCGGCTGCGTCAAATCGGCTGCGGTGGATACCTCCGCTTGGCAAAACTACCAAAACCAGTACTACCACTTTCAAATCAGTTACCCTGAGGGAACTTTCTATTGTTTCAATGCCTACTGTGTCAATCAGATCCCCGAAGATGCTCTCGCAACGTTTACGGTTTTAAATACGCTTGGCGAGACGGTTCTTAGCATCCAACCTTATAAAAATGAGCTGGGAATGACTGCGATGGAATATGGAGAGAAGGCCGCGGATTATAATGAAAACATCCATGATGCTGAATCTACCACCTTTGCAGGACAGGAGGCTTTTGGCTTCACGACCGACGAGGGATTTTATGAACCCGGTGGCACGCGGGGTGTCACAGAGGACGGCCACATGAGTTTGACTTATGACGCTGCCGCTATCGAGGTTCCTTTTGTAGAAATAAGTGAAACCAGCCAGGTAATCTATGTGGATTATGGCAATTATTTCTATCGAATCATTTGCAGAGACACTGACGAAGAGGTCAAGGCCATGGTAGGAAGCTTCGAATTCTTGGAATAGATGGTGCCTATTTTTTAATACTTGCCGGAAAGAATCCAAGGGGAAGCAAATCTCGAAGGTTTGCCCTTATGACAGCGCCGTGAACACCGGCCATAATTATCTGTGGGTTATCTTCGGGGAGGATGACTTCAAGCAATGCTTGCCGGCAATCTCCACAAGAAGTCGCGATGTCTTCGGCGTCCTGACCGCGCAGACCTCCAATTACCGTTACTCGTTTTAATCCAGATGGTCTACTTTTTTGGAGGACGCGTCCTATAGCGTTTTTTTCCGCATGTAAAGCCGCATAGCTTATATCTTCAACGTTCCATCCATGAACTACTGCATCGTCATTTGTTCGCAAACAGGCCCCTACAAGATAATTGGAATAGGGTGCATACGCTTCTTCTCTAGCCAGTAAAGCTTCTTCGAGATCAGCCAACTCTTCTCCGGTCAATTCTCCTCGTGTAAGTTTCCCGTAAGTTGCGTCGATTTTGTGAACAGTTGACATAAATGTTTATTTACAAGAGGCGTATGATAAAGCTCGGTTCAATTTTTTGCAACCAAATAGTCAGAGATGGTGCCGCGAGACGGAATTGAACCATCGACACGAGGATTTTCAATCCTCTGCTCTACCACTGAGCTACCGCGGCACAAGAATGATGTGGCTTCGCCACCTTACTGCTTAGGCCGTAGGCACTCGCCTCGGCTCGCAAACCCTTCGGGTCTGCTTAGGGCTAGTTTACTGATTTCCTTGCCAGGTGCAATGAAAAATAACCTTGCGTAGGGCGAAAAGTCGTTTTATACTCCTCCAGCTTTCGATTAAATATGGCAAAAGGTAAGTCAATTCCGTACGTGTGGGTCTGCCAGGAAACCAAAATGATCAATGGATCAGGTTGGGCGCAGCGTGAAAAAGTGAAAGATATGGTTCGCATGAAATACTGTCCCACGCTTCGAAAAAATACCGAACATAAAGCCAAACCTGTGAAGAAGGGAGGAACGAAAGCTTTAATTAACGCCAAATAGTTTTCCGAGAATGTCTCCAACGAAGTAGGAGATGGAAGCGGCCACACCTCCCATTAAGACTGTCTCGGCTCCGGTTGCAAGCCAATGACGATTGCTGAATCGGGATTTAACCGTTCCTACAAAAAACAGGGCAAGGAGGGTACTTAAACAAGTTATGAGAAAAACATTTTTTTCACCGCCACCGGTAATGCTTTGAAAGGTGTAACCCAATAAAGGGATAAAACCAATGGTTAAGAAAGCGAGGAAGGTGCACAAAGCGCCTTTCAAGGGCTTGATGTTTTCTTCAATCACATTGAACTCGTGATTCATCATAAAATTGAGCCATGTTGCGGGATTGCTAATAATCACTTCTTCCGCTCTTTTTAGATCTTCACCTCTAAATCCAAGATCGTGGAAAATCTCACGTATTTCTTCCTTCTCCTCTTTGGGCTCTTCCAAAATGGACTGCATCTCGCCCTGTTTGATGCGGCTGATTCGATCGAGTTCCGCCTTATCGCTCAAATATTTGCCGGTCGCCATTGAAAATCCATCCGCAAAGAGGTTTGCAAATCCGAGAATCAAGATGACCGGCGTGGAAAGTTCCGCGCCCACCACCCCTGCCACTACGGCAAAAGTAGTGACGCTACCGTCGATTCCGCCGTAGACAAAGTCCGGGAACCAATTGTAACGATTTTTTTTCATAGCGTTAGGTTAGTTTCCCTATTACAATACCCCTGTCCCCATTTACTCGCCACATGAAGATACTCTGTTGGAACGTGAACGGCATTCGTGCGGTACTTAAAAAGGGATTTTTGGACCTTTTGGAGGTAGAAAAGCCCGACGTTTTGTGCGTGCAGGAGACTAAAATTCAAGCTCGGCAGCTCACCCAAGAATTGATCAATCCTGCCGGTTATTATAGTGAGTGGGTTTCGGCGAAGCAGGCCGGTTACAGTGGCGTGGCAACCTTTTCCAAAAAGAAGCCTTTGCGTGTTCAAAAAGAGTTAGGGGGCGGCCGCCATGACGACGAGGGACGGCTGGTTTTGACGGAGTTTCCGGGCTTTGTACTGGTGAATGTGTACATCCCAAATGGCGGCCGCGGGGATCACCGCGTGGAATATAAACTCAATTATTACGACGAGATGCTGGAGCTTTTGCAGAAGCTCCGCAAACAGGGCAAAAACATTGTTGTTTGCGGCGATTTCAATACTGCCCACACCGAAATCGACCTCGCTCACCCCAAAGAAAATGAGAATATTTCCGGATTCCTCCCCGTGGAACGTGCTTGGATCTCCAAATTTATTGCAGCGGGCTACGTGGACACCTTCCGTCACTTTCACCCGGGCGTCCCCCACAAATATACCTGGTGGAGTTATCGCAGTGCCGCTCGCAATCGAAACATCGGCTGGCGCATTGATTATTTTTTTGTGAACAAAGAATTCCTCCCTCACATCAAAAACGCCTTCATCCTGGATCAAATCGAAGGCTCCGACCATTGCCCGATCGGAATAGAAATAAAATGACGAAAATTGCTGACGAGGCGGTGTTTATTTTCCCGCCAAGTACCTCACAAACCTAAAAGTGATTCCACACTCTTCCATTTCTTCGGACATTTCTTTCAAAATAAATCCGACAGGAATTTCGGGAAAAAAAGCGTCACAATCCAATGTTCCTTCCAACTCCGTGAGTTGAAGTTCCATGCAGGCAGGATGCTCAATCGCCTCCGCATACAGGGTCGCCCCTCCAATCACAAAAGCCTTACGTTCCGGAGCCAAAGATCCGGCTTTTTCCAAAGCTTCGTCTAGTGAATGAGCGAGCTCAACCCCTTCCGGCAATTTTAGCTCACCACGACTTACCACGATGTTTAATCGTTCTTTCAATGGACGGAAATTCTCCGACAGCGACTCCCATGTTTTGCGCCCCATGATCACCGTCCCACCTTTTGTGGTCACGGCGAAATGTTTCATGTCCGCGGAAAGATGCCAAGGAAGTCCATTGTTTTTTCCTATTCCTCGGTTCTCATCCATGGCGGCAATAATGGAAAACTTTATCATTTTAAGATTTTTCAGAAACTAAACTGGAAACGTACTGTCCGCAGTTGCTTCCGATTGAATTTTCCTCCAGTTCCCCGATGCTGACAATCGTTTCGAAACCCAGCGCGTGACATTCATCCAAAAGAGTTTGCACTTTTGCCTCTTGAGTGTGTGACTGCAGAATATTGATCAGGCCTTTTTCTTGAGCCCGCGCCGTGGGGTTGAGGGGCGTGAATTTTAATATAAAACGATCCGGATGAAAAAATTGTGCGAGCACTTGAGGATCAATGGGATAGCCTTTCATCACAATGAAATTCAAAGTGATTTTTCGATCTCCGGGGGTAAAAAATCGTTCGCCAAATTCCGCGATTTCCTTAAAAGACATTTTTGGCGTGGGGATGAGTTGATCCCGTTTTTGAGCATCGGTGGTGTGGATGGAAAATTGCATTTGGAAATGCCCTCCTTCGTAAAGCTTTTTTTTGATTTGGATCAAGCGCTCAAAAAAATCCTGGGCATTTTTGGGGCCTACTGTGGACACCGAAGGGATGAGACCCGGCGCTTGGTATCGCACCGGCAACTCTTCCAGAAGATCCAGAACAGCTTCATTAAAAGCGGGCTCCCCCATGCGAGTAAACTGAATTTTGAATTTTTTCACAGGAATGATGCGGCTGGGGAAATGGCGATCCACGAGATGATCGATTTGCTCGAGCATTTCCTCCTTGCTCAATTTTCCGTGGTAACTATTTCCGGCGTCGCACATGAGACATTGCACGGGACAGCCCAAAAGACAGGAGATCACGATTACCCATTTTTCTTCTCGAGGCAGGTGCGGGTATTTGGATTCTACGAATTCGATGTAATAGTCTCTCAGTTTGGCGATGTAGAGTTTCGCCACCTCATCATTTCCTCTTTCCTGGACGATTTGCATGATGAATTAAGTAATCATGGATTTTTAGCGCCTCGTAAATCCCTTCCCCTGCTGCAATTTGTACCTGCCGAGTGGTTTCGTGGTTTACGTCGCCGGCAGAGTATAAGCCCTTTAATGGCTTTTGAATACGCAAACTTGCGGGTGCAGCGTGTCTTCCGATTGCTACAAGCACGTAATCTACGCAGATTGAACTTTTGGAAGAGTGGATCGTGAGCTTTTTACCGTTTTCTTGAATCTTCAGAAGCTGCCGCTCTTCAAAATAGGGAATTTGGGCGATTTTGGCTCTTTTTTTAAGGATAGAAAGACAAGTGGTTTTGCGATGGGTCCACAAGACGGGATGGAGACCTCGGCGTTTAAGATTGAGTGCATAGTCGAAGCCCACGTCTCCTCCACCAAGAATCAGAACGGTTTTGCCCGCGCGAAACGGAAAATCCACCAAATCATAAAATAGTTTTTTTCCTTCCCATGTTTTTTTATGGGAAATTTGGAGGCGATTCGGTTCCGTGCCGGTAGCAAGAAGTATGGTTTGCGCCGTGTAGGTTTTTTTTGGAGTTTTGACCGAGAAAACTCCCGACTTGTTTTGATGAATTTCTTCCACGGCCTCCATCCGAATAGATGTTTTTTTGAGATTTTTTTTGAATTCACGGATCAACTCGGGACCTGAATAATCCAAAAAACCCAAATAATTTTCAACGCGATTGGCGTTGTTGAGCAGTCCACCCACTTTTCTTTTTTCAAAGACTAAAAGTTTATGTTCAAAACGCGCCAGCTGCACCGCAGCGCTGAGTCCTGCCGGTCCCGCCCCGATAATCAGACAATCATAGAGCATAAATCTTGAGTGCTTAGAGGAGTGGCAAAGCCGTAACTGAGGTTGAGTAAGGTCGCAACATGAAGCTCTTCGCTGTAAGCCGCCGTGGCATCCACCACAAAATAAACTTTATAGCCTCGATTGAAAGCATCGCGGGCCGTGGTTTCACAACAAAGATTGGAAAGGACTCCGGTGATTACCACAGTATCAACGCCCCTCTTTTGGAGCTGCTCTTCTAAATTGGTTCTGTAAAAAGCACTGTAGCCGGGTTTTACTAAAACAATGTCTTCCGCCTCAGTGGCCATGTTCAATTCAGCTTCCTTGCTCCCCTGCTCCACGGTTTGCCCCCACCATTCCTGGATTGGATCTTTTTCACCGGGCATACGGGCAAAAGTGGTGAAACAAACAGGCAGATTTCTCCGTTTAAAAGCTCCGACGAGCTTCAGAATATTTTGTTTTATAAAAGGCATAGACGGCACAAAAGCGTGGGAGGCCGGATTTGTAAAATAATTCTGAATGTCGATTACGAGCAAAGCAGCCTTGGAAGAAACAAAAGGCTTCCAATGTTTTTTATCGAGTTTAGCGAACCATTCTTTCTTTTTTTCTTCGACGTTTTGGGAAGTGAGGTAGGCTATTTTTTTCACGTGCAGGCCTTAAACGGCCACTTTAAACCTGATAAATGGATCGTGTTCATAACCCACGAGTTCAAAGTCTTCGAACTTTAAATCCCGAAATGGTTTTTGAGCGATTTTGAGTTGCGGGAGTTTTTTGGGTTCGCGCTTGAGCTGCTCTTCCAAACCTTCAATGTGATTGAGATAAATATGTGCGTCCCCCATAGTGTGCGTAAAGATCCCCGGCACCAACCCACATTCCTGCGCCACCATCATCATGAGCGTGGCGTAGCTGGCGATGTTAAAAGGAACTCCGAGTGCAAGGTCGGCGCTGCGTTGATAAAGCTGACAATCGAGCCGCCCATTCACCACATAGAACTGGAAAAACATGTGGCAAGGCGGTAAAGCCATCTTATCAATCTCGCCCACGTTCCATGCATTCACAATGATGCGTCGACTGTCGGGGTCTTTTTTTATGAGATCGATTGCGTTTTGGATTTGATCGATGTGACGCCCGTCCTTTGTTTCCCAATCGCGCCACTGCTTGCCGTACACCGGCCCAAGTTCTCCCTTCTCATCCGCCCAGGCATTCCAAATGGGCGTGTGCTGAGCAAGGTCATCATTGATGTTTGTAGAACCGCGAAGAAACCACAGCAACTCCCAAAGCACCGCCTCAAAAAGTACTTTTTTTGTTGTGAGTAAGGGGAATCCTTCCCGAAGGTCGTATTTGCGTTGCATCCCAAATATGGACAATGTACCGGTTCCGGTCCGATCTTCTTTTTTTTCGCCCTTTTCAAGGACTTCACGGACAAGAGAAAGGTATTGCTGCATGATAGAGGGAAAATCGTTCTCAATGTAACAAAGACTACCGTCTTCATCAATAGTGTATAATGCGCCTCATGGAACCCCTTGCCTTTAAAATTCGGCCCACCTCCCTGGAGACTTTTGTCGGCCAGGAGCATTTAGTGGGGCCCGGTAAACCACTGCGCGTGGCCATGGAGCAGCAGCACCGTTTTTCCTTTTTGCTCTGGGGGCCGCCCGGTGTCGGGAAAACCACGCTGGCTCGTATGTATGCCAAAAGTTTGGATGCGGAGCTTTTTCAACTGTCTGCGGTCTCTGCCGGTAAGGCGGATATTAAAAAAATCGTGGATGAACAATTTTTTGGCCGTCCCAAAGTTCTTTTTTTGGATGAGATTCACCGTTTCAATAAAGCACAACAAGATTACCTGCTTCCTTTTGTGGAGAGCGGCGAACTCACGTTGATTGGCGCGACCACGGAAAATCCGAGTTTTGAAGTTATCCCGGCATTGCTTTCCCGCTGCCGTGTTTTTGTGCTCAACTCGCTGGACGAAAAAGCTATGGGCAAAATTCTGGACCAAACCGGAATCACGATAAAAAAAGATGCCAAGGAATGGCTGATTCAAATGGCCAACGGCGATGCTCGCCAAGCCCTCACCCTGCTGGAGAACACTGCGCAGTTTTATGGGAAAGTGACGGTTGAAAATATAAAGAATGCCATGCAGTCTAAATTCCTCCGCTACGATAAACAGGGCGAGGAACATTTTAACGTGATTAGTGCTTTTATTAAAAGTATGCGCGCCAGCCAGCCGGATGCGGCTGTTTATTATTTGGCTCGCATGATTGATGGCGGCGAAGATCCCAAGTTTATCGCTCGCCGCATGGTGATTTTTGCGAGTGAAGACATCGGCATGGCCATGCCCACGGCGCTGGTGGTGGCCAATGAAGTTTTCCGCGCGGTAGAAACCGTTGGGCTGCCGGAATGCGCGCTCAACCTGGCCCATGGCGCGGTGTATCTGTCTACCTGCAAAAAAGATCGCAGTGTGAATGATGCTTTAAAGCTCGCCATGGAAGACGTGAAAATGCATGGCAACCTCCCCGTGCCGCTTAAACTTCGCAACGCTCCCACTAAATTGATGAAAGGTCTTGGCTATGGTGATGGTTATGAAAAATATACAAAGGAGGATTTGCTGCCGGAAAAAATCCTTAAGAGAAAATATTTTTCCCGCTAACCATCTTTATAGAGCTTGCGTCGAACAATATTCGGTGCAAAAATGATTGCACTTCACCACATGCCATGAAAAAAATCCTTTCGAAAATTTTATTCGTTTCTTTGATGTTGCTCCAAGTCCCTGCGGCGCAAAGCACCACCATTTATTATCCGGAAACTATTAGCAGCGTGGCTTACGTTCAAGTCGTGGATTCCGTGGGAGACTATTACATGGGCAGCGGATTTTTCTTTAGCGTGGATGGATTGGTGCTCACCAACGCGCATGTAATTATGGACACCTACACGGGTGTACCTGCCGAACACATTGATCTCTGTGTAATTGAAGATGAATACTCCGCACCTACTTGTCTCATGTCCGCTTACGTGCTGGCTTATGATGAGAGTTACGATCTTGCTATTTTGTACCCCGGATACTTCCTCGATGAAAATGGCGATGAGTATGGTGACTTTTTGGACAGCGACACCATTATGGACATGGAGTGGCCCTATGTGGATTTTGCCGATGAGTCGCCGGAGCTTGGCGAGACCGTGACCATTCTGGGCTTTCCCCAGGCCAGTGGTTCACCTTCAGTGGTTTTAACGGAAGGAGTGGTGAGTGCGTTTTCCATGTTGGTGGATGACTTGGTTTGGTATTTCACCACGGATGCCACTATCAATCCGGGAAATTCCGGCGGACCCGTGTACAACTATGATGAACGCGTGGTGGGAGTGTCCAGCGCCTATTCCACCAACGAACTGGGCGGCAGTTACGGTTACGTGATTTCCAGCGACACGGTTCTTTATTGGTTTCTCGCCTTGGTGGATCAAGGAATCATCAATGAGGTCTTTGTTTCGGAAGCTTTCTCTAACGACTACATCGACACCGTTGACGACACTTATCAAACAGGTGACGGCACGGATGGAGGTGATGATATCGAAATCTTTAGCGACGTGGACTTTGGAGACGACAACGCCGAGGCTATTTCCTACCTGGAAACCAACGGCGTCGTGGATGGCTATCCCGATGGCAGCTTCAAACCAAATAATCCTTTGAATCGTGCCGAACTTATGAAAATTTTGGTGGAAGGTGCGGGTTACGATCCGAGTGCAAACGGCTACAAAGACTGCTTCCCCGATGTGACCACCGATTGGTATGCCAAGTATGTGTGTTTTGCCGAAGAGGAGGGTTGGGTGGAAGGCTACCCCGACGGGTTCTTCAAACCTGAAAATTATGTGAACAAAGTGGAAGCGCTCAAAATGATTTTGGAGGTGATGGGGGTAGATTTAGAAACCGCCAGCAGCGAAGTATACACGGATGTAGAGATGGGCCAGTGGTACACCAACTACATCAATACCGCCTACGAATGGGGACTTTTGGAAGAAGATGCCTACTCCTTCTTTTATCCCGACCACGAAATCACCCGTGGCAGTGTGAGTGAGAATCTATATAGACTGCTGATTCAACTCTAAGAAGAAGAAAGTACGCTGTGCACATACGTAACAGCCTGATGTGCCAACCTCATGCTCGGAAAAGTCCTTGAATAACCAGAAAACTGTGACTCGGTAGGGTCAGGGAATGTGGCCCTTGCGGCTATAGGTGGCCTGCTGCCATTATCCGAGAGGGTAGTATCTAGATCTGGAGGAGGATTGTCCAGGAAGGGGGTATAGGAACCTCTTCCGATGGTTCGGAGTCCTGCTGCTTCTAATCTTCTGCAAAATACGTTTATTTCCCCCTCGTTAAATGCGTGCGTCCACTCCAACAGTGTTGGCTGAGGCTGCGCATGCGGTTTCAGTGATAAACCAAGGGCTGCGGTCTGGAAGCCGGCTATGACGACTTGGACCTCTTCACCCCCCTCAAGACCGGTATAAAGAACGCGTGTGAATGGACCTTTCTCAAATAATTGTTGGGCCACAATGCCAATACCGCCTCTGCGAACTCTCCCTCGTAACCCAAAGCCAAGTTCGCGAGCTTCCGTTATACCTGGAATAGAAGCCCTAAGTGCCATTAAGGCCTTTCTCCCTCCTTCCTGCCCTTTGATAGGGGGCCCAAGTTTCATGATTATTTCACATGCTTCTGGCCCTGGAATCCACGGAGTAGGAATTTCTAAATTGTTTTCATTCGTTCCTCCAATCTCTCCCACCTGCAGACCAGAACGGGAACGCTTCTTCGCCAGATATAGAGGCGATGCGCTCCCATCTATGGGGGCAAAAACATCACCTTCTTCGATGAGTGATTCTGATGACATAAGGTTTATTTGAAATGGCTCGTATTAAAACGCATTCTCTGGAATCTGTCAATGGTTTTTCCCTAAAAAGGCCCCAGTTTTTTCGTGATCTGTAAAATCTTACAATCCCAACGTGCCCAGAGGCTGATTTCTTTTTTACAAACGAAGGTTTTGAGTAAATACTGTTGTATTATTCTACAGGTTTGAGCGCTGGACCGGTCCAGCTTTTACAGGTTAAAATTTCTCACTAGGGGGCTGGATGTACATACTTGTCAATAGGGCCCAACTGGGGAAATGAGGTTTTTTTAGTTTTTTTTGACCGGCGATGGAGGAACACTTGTTGTTCCGTCCTAGTTATAGATTTTCTCCAAATAGCATTTTTCGCAGGCTATTTTGTACCCTTTTTCTTTTGGATAAACGGTTTTTATTGTTTTACTGCAAACGGCGCATACCGTGTTTATAAGTTTTTTAGGGGGCTGGAGGGAAAGGAGTTTTTTATATCGCTGGTAGGGCATGTTTCTTGGTATCGGCAAACTGAAAGTTTTGTAGAATTTTAGTTCCTGCGGAATGACTTTGTACTGTCCTCCTGTTTCTTCACACGTGAGGATTTGCTCACAAATGGTTTCGTCTACGTCTTTTATGTCGCCCGGAATTTCATACTCTTTTCCGAAGTGTTTGGCCTCTTTTTCTTCTTCGTCCCAGGAGTATCCCTGCCTCAATGCCTCTTCTTTTGTTAGCGGATAATATTCGTATGCAACGGTTGTGTTGTAGGGGAATGTAGTCAATTTTGCCGGAAACGGATGTCCCCACTCGCCTGTTTTCATCATATGTTCGCGGATACGTTTAAGCATTTTTTCGTATTCCTCTTTTGAATATTTTTTATTCAGAATTAAATTCTGTCCGGACTTCATTCCGACGCAGCCGAAACTTTCCTCCAATTTTGAGCATTGGTCCAAATACGCTGAATCCGTACAGTTCACGGTCAGCGTGCAGAATTTTGAATTATAAACTTCATACGCGGTATCTACTTCCAAACATAGTTCCGACTTTTCATTCGCAAGATTGTCATAGCAGTCCTTAAGTTTCGTGCAATCTTGAATATTTATACAATCCTCACAATCAACCACGTAAAATCCGTTATAAATATTTTTCGAATCATTAACAAAATCGCCCAAGGAATTTTCCGTATTTATCATTCTCAAATTTTTGAGAAATAACGTTCTTTTGAGGGCCTCCAATTTTTGTTCTTGCTCCTTTTTATTTCCACTCAGCGTTTTGAGGAATTCGTCTTTGAATTTTTTATATTCTTTTTCGGAATATTGTTTGTTCAAAATACAATAACTTTGCCCGCTCAGTTGGCCACAAAGTATGCAGTCTTTGCAATTTTTACAGTCGTACAAAAAATAGGAATCGCTGCAGCTTTTCGATGATTGTGAATAATGTAGGTTGTAGCATTTTTGACAGTCCATGCACTGCGAACAATATTGGCTGTCTTCCACGTTCATACAGTCAACGCACGAAAGTGAGCGAAAGACGCGAATACAGTAAAAAAGTTTTTCGCTGTCATAGGAGGAGAATGTTAAATAACAATCCTTAACCTCCGCCGAATTATTTGTAAATTCGCTGTTCTCGCAATTGACGAATAGCCTGGCCCATCGCGGGACTTCTTTTTGCAAGTCCGCAAATTGATCAAAGAAAGGTCTGTTGAAATCGAATTCGCGCGCATAAATACTCGCATCAAAGCTATCCGCCCACCATTCATCCTGGTCTATTACTTTGAATTTACTTGTTGGCGGAATCATGGAAATTACTATTTTCCCCGTGCCGGCACTTGTGTTGTAAAAAATATTTCTTTCGTTTCTAAAAATTAAATGGCGACGATGCCTGCATTCCGGACAATTGTCCGGCAAAACTGCGTCAAAGTTTTTATAAACTTCTATTTCTTTTGGAAGTTGTTCGAATGGCGAACCGCATTGAGTGCATTGCATAGTTAACATGATAAATCATATCCTATTTTTGTAAACACTTGTGCTGGAAAATATCGTATTTTAGGCTTTACTAAACTGTTATTTCGGCATAAAAATGTGTAGACGATTATCTACATCAAATTACGGTCATGATAACCAACGACTTAGAAAAATTAGGATTTTCCAGTGAAGAAGTCAGTTCCTACATCGCGCTGCTTGAACTCGGTGGAGGGTTCGTCAGTAATGTTGCAAAAAGAGCCGGCGCGCATAGGGTCACCACCTACAACACTCTTGAGAACTTAAGAAAGAAGGGCTTTGCAAAAGTTTCAAAAAAAAGAGGGGTGCGTTTTTATTACCCTATAAATCCGCAAATAATTTTGAATCAAATTGAAGACTCTTATAAAACGGCCAAGGGCATAGTCCCCATGCTTATTGATTTACAAAGTGCGCATCAATTCAGACCAAAAATTCAATTCTTTGAAGGTATTGATGAAGTGTCTGAGATATTGATGGATTTATTAAACACCGATGGTGAAGTTTTGGGGTTCACAAATTATCAACTTGGCGCGGAGGTGTTTGAGAAACATCTGGATAAATATTATTCGAAAGCCCTCATGGGTAAGAAAAAATTTAGGCTTCTTTGTCCAAATGATGAATTCAACACCGCGTATATAAAAAACCATCTACAAGCGAGGATTAATGCCGGAATTTTGGAAATTTTTGCCGTAAATCCAAAAACCTTCCCGGTAAAAAATGCCGAATATATTTATGGAGACAAAGTCGCCACCATTTCCCTCGATAAAAATGAAATGATCGGTGTCATCATCGAGAGTCCGAGCAACGCCGAAACCAACAGATCCATTTTCAATCTGGCGTGGCTCGGGGCTACAAGCTTTGTCGCTAAGTAGGTTTTGGGGGATTTCTGGAGGTCAATTCCCTTTATACCCTTTTGGGTAAAATCTTGATCTACTCTCTTCCGGGATGAGATCCCAAAGTAAATTCCACGTGGACTTGTGCATTTGGTAAATGTGATCGTTCTCAATTATCACTCCAATAATATCGTTTTCCACATATGTCAGGTATGAAATCTTGCCGTCATAAATATTCATTTCTACGGAAAATGGGTAAAGATCTTTGTTGATCCATTTCCAGGCAATGTATGATTTTGGCGAATACTTCCCACTTTCACGATCTTTTCTTGCGTAGGATGAGTCTAGGATGAAAGCTCTTTTTTTAATGTTGCTCTTTTCTCTCTTTTTAACATATTCCTTGTTGATCCCAAGTACGCGCTCGTCCATTGCATCAACGTTGATGTATCCTTTTATTTCAGTTTTCGATGTCAGGGTATCGAATAACACTTTGCGAGCACCACTTTCCCCCTTGTAGAATCTGACACTGGGCATATGCTTATCTGAGCTCATCCTCCCCATAAGTTCAGGTATAAATTTTTTGAAATCTTGCTTCAGCTCCTCAAATTGCTTGTCACTTTTATGTTTTTTCACATCAATGATTGCCAAAATTTCTTCTGGATCAATAGCCGAATACAGAGCTGTATTTTTCTCAAACACTTTTGTTACAAGTGCCTGATCTTCCAGCCTTAGCAGTGCACTTTGCACAGTTGTACGTGGCAATTTAAGTTGATATGCGACTGTGCTCACCCGATTGATACTATTTTCTAAAAGCTGCAGAAACACCTTTGTTTCTAGATCATCCAGGCCTAAATTCTTTAAAAGATCTTGGATCATTTTTGTGGGCTAACGATAAAAATACGTTACTAATCTCATTTATTTACAGGTCCATCTTAGCTTTTTCATCTAAATTTGTCAATATTTGACGACGAAACTTCGTCGTCTTTTACTTTACAGTTTTCACAAAATTGATATGCTGTACAAGCAAATTTTACTTTGTCAAATATCATATAACTCAATTACTTATGAACGCAGATGAATCACTTGAATGGCAGGATGTATTGGCCGCCCACCCGGGATCTGAAGAGGGTGAATTCAATACAGGACGTAAGGCACTTTTAAAACCAGGGGTATTTATCGTACTTCCTGTAGCTACTGCAGTAAGCTGGGTATGGGGATTCAGAGATAAAATGAAGGCGGCGGGTATTCCTACACATATAACTGCGCCGGAACTGAAAGGTCTTGATTCCGTACGCGTTACTATTTTAGAAGTGCCGGATGAGACAAAGGCGGACCCTGTGGATGGGAAAATATTGGTGGAAGTAGATGGCGTACAAGGAAGAATTGAAGCCAGCGTATTTTACAATTGTACTGGACGCGCTAGACCAGGGGGGCATTTTTGTAGCGGTAGATATTTCGGGCCAAGGTGATGGCTTGCCTACAAGAGGTGAAGGAAGTCATAGGAACTTTAATAGTCCAAGTTGGTAGTAGACTCAAATATTCGAAGTCATTGTGACCAAACCTTCACAAAAATGTGGCTGGTGTTTTGGAGTGGATTTTCACCGCCGAAGATTGAGATAGAAGAGGTACGGCTCCAAATTTCCAACTTGCTTGGGGCTCCCATCAGCTGAGTAAATATGTAAAAGCTTTCTGGAGAATCCATGCCGGTGGCGCTAGGGGTGTCAAGATGGGTAGTGTGCTCCAATTCCCAAATCATTTCTAAAGAAATATCCTCCTCGAGGATGCCGGCTCCCCATGCTTCCAGCCAATTCATGGTGCGCTCATCATTTTCTACGGCGGTTTTTTCGGTTACAAAGTGGCTGAAATCAATACTGGCTATCACTAAGGTACCTTCCTTCCCTACCTCATCCTCAATCGCTGCAATCAGTCGGTCCAAGTTTTCTTGAGGCGTTTTCCATTTAAGAATGATGGGGGTAACTTTTGCATCGGGGAAGTATTCCTCCAGTTTATAGATATGAACCATGATTCCGTGTTCAGCTCCAAAAGAGATAGACTCTACCCCCACGGCACCTTTGGCTTCCAGGGCCGTTATGAGTGGTTCATCGAGGGTGAGTGACGTAGGGAGCTCCGTTGTGCTTTGTATGTAATGGCTTCCGATGTCGGAATGATTCGGGCTGATTAATATAATTCGTTCAACTTCTGAATCGGCAATTCCACGATAAAACGCGTCGATGTAGTCGGAAACTAAGTTGTGGTGCGGCAAAATAGCACCATTAACCGGCTCGTCTTTCTCGTTGCCTTCGGTTTTTTGAAGAGCACACGAACTGAGACTGACGACCAGCATCAAAGCCAAAAACCGTTGTATCCACTTTATTCGCCCCATAGTAAGCGCTGAACTTCATTCAAAGGAGAAAGCATTTCACTGGCTACCACGGCAGTCTGAGAAATCGTGTAGAAGTAGTCACCTATATAGATAATCCGTTCAATGTCCTCCTCCCCGTACCAGTCGTAACCTTCTTCTTCCAGAGTGTCTTCAGGATAATGGGTAATAGAACCGCGAAGTTCAAAGCCATTTTCTACGCTTACATCATAAACATAGGCGCCTTGATAAACATAATCCCCGTAGGTATCAGCCGACGTATCTGGGTCGTCTTTGAGTTCCTGAGCAATCTCTGCTAATACGAGGGGAAAGCCCATCACAGCTCCGTCTTCATTTCCAATGCTGGTGCTGTAGAGGAAGGCCTTATGGTTATCGCTGACGGGACTAGACGTACCACGATCACCAATAATCTCTCTGTGAAGTTCCGTAGGATTTTCTACATCGCTTACGTCAAACATGGCTATCTTGATCCCCTGGTACCAAGCAAAATCGAATCCACGATCCTCTGTCTCTTCTTCAGAAGCCTCTTCGGCATCCAGTCCGAAGCCAATCAAATGATTCTCATCAAAAGGATGTAGGTAATCGCTGAAGCCCGGAATTTTAAGTTCACCCAGCAGACTTGGATTTTCGGGATCTTCCATGTCGATCACAAAAAGTGGATCTACTTTTTTAAAGGTGACCATATACGCTCGATCCCCAATAAAGCGCATCGCGTAGATTTTTTCACCAGGGGCTAAACCTTCAAGCTCACCAATCCGGTTCATGTCTTCGTCAAACACATAGACGTTGTTAACGGCCGGAGGATCGGCATCCCACACAAATCCCAATGTGGTAGCAATTCTGAACGTATCGTCGTGTTCATCCATTGAGAATTGATTCAAAATTGTACCCGGAACCGTTCCCATCCCCTTATAACTGATCTGAGGACCATCAATCCCAAATTTGTGAATGTAAGTTTCTTCATCCGCACCGGTTTCGTCATACCAGTAGTACCAATTGTATTTAGCTTGAGCGACATAAAGATTTTCTGTGGAAGCAAAGATGTCACTACTGGACCCCATAACCACTTGTTCAGAAATTTCCTCATCCGGATCCAAAGGGATCGATGCCACAATGAGGTAGTTGGTCTCATCAAGCACCTCCGGCATGTAAAGAATCTCATCACAGTCGGTTAGCTTATCGAGTTTCCCATCATCTACATAAAGCGGCACTAAATCTTCTTCTTTCCAGTCTGTTTCATTCATCCAGGGCCATATGTAGTTATCTTGCTGAACCACAACGTATACGGCGTCATCTACTTTTCTTGAAGACGAGTAGTCTCCCTCAAACGCCACTTCCCTGATGAGTTCAACGTCCTCTGGATCACTGACGTCATACACATAGACTTTGGCTGCCCCGTCTTGATAATAGAAGGTAGGGTTAATTTCACTCTCTTCAAAATCATCATAATAATCATAATAATAGGTGTCCCCTAAAACGACCAAGCTGTCTCCATCCAGATACATATCGGAAGGATAAAAGTTTTCGTCTTCGAAAGTGATTGGAGTTAATTCCCGCATGCTCGAGGCTGGATAGGCATCTACAATGCGAATGCTGCTCCCCATACGATAGTAGATATACTGACCGTCATTTTTCACAATGTCCGCTTCATCTACACCGGAAACTTGTGTGTTGGTGCTGGAAAAATCACCTGCCGATTCTCCTTTATCATTATGGACATAAAAGTCATTCGCGATATAAGTGTGATAGTTTTCAACTTCAAAATTGTACACCCAGCTTGGCTCATTCACTTTCCGAACCGACCACACTTCCACCTTCGTGCCGTCCGGATTCATTAAGTAATCCCCTTCTTTCACGTCCCCCGCGACATCCCAATCCCCATTTATAAATAGCCTGTGTTCCGGAGTGACTTCCAAGTCTTCGTTGATCACCAAATACCCCGGGACGAGATGTCGAACGGTTTTTTTGACTTCAGCGGCAACCAATTCGGATGAGTTTTCACTCTTTCTCGTGCTGATTTCATCCGTTTTCTCAATGTCCTCGATGGCTTTATAAGTCCCGTCAGCCATCAAGATTTGGGTTTTACCTGTAAAACATCCCCCTTTTTCGGCATAGCTCTGACTGACGTCAACGGCGTCCTCAGGAGTACCCTCGTCCGCCGTATATTCCTCATCGTAAGGAGGGATGGCATTGTCTTCGAAATAATCATGGAGTTCCTGACAGGAATTGAAGGTGCTGAGCTCAGGGGAAATTACTTTGCCCGTGGCAATGGTGTCGTAGGTGTGGAAAGGCTTATAGGTTCTTTCCGCTAAAATTCTCCAGATCATTTCGGCCATCTCGGCACGAGTCAGTTGGTCATCAAAGGAGCTTATGCTGATTGGAATGGCTTCTTCGTCCTCAAGTGCATATACAAAGGTGCTGTACCATTCTTCCTCTTCGCCTTCTTCGTCTGCTTCGAGCCCTAATACATTAGTAACGATTTTGCTTCCTTCGGCAAAGTTGATGTCATTCTCCGGTTTGAACGTGCCATCGTCATAACCTTCTACCAGCCCTAACTCCGTCGCTGCACAAATATAAGGAGCGAACCACTCGTCTTTCACGTCCGGATAACAATCACTTCCTCCAAGTTCGTAGTCTGATGCCTCCATCACAATCTTCAAAAACTCAGCACGGTTGATGTTGTTCTCAGGCCTATAGGTCTCATCCTCATAACCCTCCACAATGCCATTCGCTTGCAAAAACTCGATAGCCTTCACATTGTCATTTTTTTCGCTGACATCACTAAAGCCTTCAGCTTCAAGAGTGGTGTCGGTATTCGTGCCAGCGTAGGTGGTGGTCAGTAAAAAGACCGACCCCGTTAATGTCACTAAAAAGCTATTGAACAATATACTTCGAAGCTTCATGAGCCGAGCCTACCCGCAGCCGTCCGTTTAGTCAATGGAGCAGCAAACTGGAAGAAATTCGAACTTTCTACTTGGACTTGTGCTCTGCCGTGTAGCGTTCTATAGCCTCTTTTGTGGTAAGCCAATTACGGGTTTCTTTGATTGCCTCGATTTTGCCTTCTTTTGCCAATTTCCCAAGGTAAGCTTGCGAGTAGCTACAATACCTTGTCGCGGTTGCTAAATTAATTAATTTTTCTTTGTCTTTTGAAGGCGTGAGTACGTCCAAATATACGTTCAATGACCTAAGTACAGCTTGCGCTACAAAAGTAATTAATGGTTTATAATTGCCATGATCTGAGTCTGACAAAACACGATAATATTTTTGCCGATCATTTTTTTGGATAATAACCAATGGAAAGCCTGCTTGCATTAGAAAGACATTCATAAGCAAGCGTCCAACTCTACCATTTCCATCCTGAAATGGATGAATGTGTACGAATTTATGGTGAAGTTCTGCTGCGAAATCCACAACGTACATTTTTTTATAATTTTTTCTTGCCCAAACCACCAGTTCTTGCATCTTGAATGGAACCTCCATTGCTGAAGGTGGCATATGATCTGTTCCTGTAATAAATACATCGACTTTTCTGTACTGACCGGCAATATCCCGATCAATATCTTGGATTATCAGAGAGTGTAAACTTCTGATCATCTGTTCAGAGAATGTATGAGCGGTGCCGTGTCCAATGAGATCATAAAGATAATCCAACGCCTCTTTATGATTTTTGGCTTCCAAATGATCTTTAAGGGATTTTCCTTTGACTGTGATCCCCTGCTGAATCACCCAATAAGTCTCCTTTAAAGTCAAAGTATTCCCTTCGATTGCATTGGAATTGTACGTCATTTCAATTTCAAAACGCTCTTTTAGTTTTAGTAAAAGCGTTTGGGAAATTGGTCTTAGCTCATTCAATTGCTTGAGCCTTTCTTCAAGCAAGCTTTGGGATTTTTTTGACAAAAGTTGTGTAGGTTGGATAGCCATGTTTTTATTCTATCCAACCCTTCATACTTTTGCAAGTAGAAATTTTAGAAAGGTTGGATACGCTCATTTTTGATGTATCGCACCTACCAAACTGAAGGAAATTCGAACTTGGTTCACAATAAGTACAATATCCCCCTTATTACTCTAGTTTTTTCATTATCTTGAAACATTTTCCAAGTATGCTTCTTATTTTTTTTAAATTTTTACTCTTTTGTGATGAAAGCCAATTAATATCGCAAGCAAACAACATTAGCTTCAAAACATTTAATTTTCTCATAAAGATCGCCCCTGCCTTTATCCCATAATTTTCTAAAAACATAAGCTCCTGTGCCTTGTTTAAATTGTAGATATCAATAAACAAAGCCAAATCTCTCTCAAAAATATGGAATCCAGAGAAATCCCAGTCAACTAATTTTATCTCCTTTCCTTTCGTAATAAAGATATTTTCTTTTGATGGATCGCATTGGACAAAATTATATACCTCTCTTTTTAAGATCGTATCTTCCTTTTGAGCAAGGACAGTCAATTTCTCGAAAAATAATTTACAGCCCTTTTTTACGCTCTGATTAGATATTGATAATTGTTTATGCGTCTTCAGTAGATTTTCCACCCAAAAAGTTATTGAATTAATCCTTTTCACTTCGATTTCCTCTAGTTCTTTTGAAGTTATTGAGTGCAAATTCCCATAAAATTCTGCCATTGCTTTGATAAACCAGGGCTCTACTTCTGTCCTTTTTGGATGAAGACCTTCTATAAATTCTTCAAGTAAATAGGGGTGATCTAAAACCTTACAGGATTTATCAAATTCTATAAATTCTTCAAGTAAATAGGGGTGATCTAAAACCTTACAGGATTTATCAAATTTGATTATTTTCGGAGCTAATTTTTTATTTATTAATCGCTTTTGTGATAGCAGCTTAAATTCTCTTTCAAGTCGTTCCACTTGATTATCCCTTCTGACCTTTAAAACAAAATGATCATTACTTGTCTTTACTGAGTAGCAGTCTGAAAATCCTCCACTCGCCAATAAGGAGATATGTTGGATATCTTTTATAATTCCGGATTGTTTAATCTTAGTTTCGGCTTGAGTCTGATTCTTCCGCATGTGGATATCTTAACATAAGTTCGATTCACGGTTTGGACCTACGAACTTTTTAACCTGTAAAACTAGTTGGAGCTGCCTCTATGAAGAGGTTCGGACTTACTTTAAAGCATCTGGAGGCTAGCCTCCAGAGATTTTTTGAAAAACCGACTGCAACCTCGGCCAGCGTGCGTTGAAAGGGGGCAACGCACGCTGGCGCACTCATGCCGTCCTTTTCGCGCCGCCCGAAAGGGGGCGGGCGGCGCGCAGAAAGAACAGATTGGCAAAAATTACTTTCCAATACGCCCTCCTGTTTGCCAGTCTGCTCTAAATACGTACCGTTTAATCTGTAGCATCTCTATCAATTACATTTTTTATTAATATAGAGATATTGGCTTATTAAAGGGGATTCTTACTATAATCTATCTATTTACATTTTAACCTCTATCATTTAGTTTCCAATAAGCTTTTTGAGATCTCTGGGGCCCCTCAAAATAAATTTTTCCTTCTTTTCTCAATTCATCCAGTAAGAGGTTTATTTGCTGGTTACTTAGCCTGCCTTCAAAAATTCCGTCTCGCAAATCAGGCATACGGCCTTTTTTATGTTGCTGAAAAAATTTCAATAAAAGTTCTTTTTGCTGATTTTTAGAAAACCATTTTTTACGTGTGTATTCTCCTTTTCTATCTAGAAAATCATAGAATTGATTACTGAGGATATACTTAGTACCACGACCTCTACCGATTTTTTCAATTATGCCAAGCTTTAGAAATTTATTGCGTTTTTCAGCATCAAGGGAAAATTGCTTTTGACGGATTGTTTCTAAAAATATCAAATCCTTTACAAAATCAAATCTAATCTGTTTTTCTTTTGATATCTTTGCCAAAAAATAAACGAAATTTTTATCTTTTACTTGTGCAGGAATCTGCAATTCTACAAATCCTGCAGATGTTTCTCTTAAAATCGGTGCGCCTTTACCTTCCGATATAGATTTTTTGAAAATCCTATCTAATCCATGGCCATACCGTTCTACAAATCCAATTTTTCCTAAAGTTTCCATTAAAAGACGATTTCGCCATTTACCCTGACTATCAAGTGCATTTTCAGGAGATACGCCTGGCAAAAAATTGCCTGGGCTTTTTGCCGTAAAATTATCAATAGATGCTTCGAGAAAAACAGATCCTCTTTCACGGTAGTCTCGGTGTGCTACAGCGTTTAAAACGGCTTCGCGTATGCTTTTTTGATCAAATGCCCAAATATCACCTTCAAAGAAACCTTCCTCAAAAGGGAATCGGGAATTCCTTGCATTTACAGCTTCCCAAATCTCATCGAGAATATTTAAAAATGGTTCTCGCCAGTCCTTGGTAAAATCAAAATCCAATTTTCTTGGATCATTTTTCCATCCAAAACGAATTTCAGCTTCGGGTAAAAATTCTCCTATTTTTTCATGTTTTCCAGATAAAATAAGGGCTGCATATGTAAGTTGACCGTTGCGGATAAGCAAAAGTTTTTCGAGTACTTCCTTATGGGAAAATCGCAAATATTCGTCTTTACCTTCTTTCTCTGCCCATTTCGCCCTCAATGTTGTTAGCGCGGTTTCACTTAAATCTTCTAACTTCAGTCCTCTACAAATTTCAGCGGAGAAATCAAAGGCAACATCGCGATAGTGGACTAAGCGCTTTTGATATTCAACTTGAGCCATTTTTGTACTGGTAGAACCAATTCGTATGTAAGGAATCCCTTTGAATATATGGTGTGGAGTACTGCTTTTGCCAACGGCAATTTTAATAACTTGCTGCTCCTCATGTTTTTCCGCAATGATTTCGGGATAGAGGCGTGGCTCAAAATTATCGTGATAAAACTGAGCAAGATCACGCAATGTTTTTTCAGTAACAGTGGAAATACTAACGTAAGTTCCATCATTTTTTATTCCAAAATATAAAGTGCCACCATTCTTGTTTGCGAATGCACAAATATCTCTTCCTGCCACTTCTTTTTCTGCAAGACTTTCTTTGTATTCTATCGTTTCTGATTCCTGTTGTGGATTTCTATCCATACATTGTAAGTTACTTGGTTGATATGATTAAGGTACCTTATTTATTTTTTGCTATCTTAAAGAATAATATCGCAACAATCAGATCAACAATTGACCAAAGTAGATGGCCAAAATAAAGTGGATTGATGGGGTTAAAAATAACAGCAACAATAATCATAATCCACATCCATTTTTTATTCTTTTCTTTATAGTAGAGATAGGCACAGAAGACTGCTGTACCGAAGACGAGAAATTTCAAAAGTTGATAAAAAAAGTATGGCCAGATAGGAATCATGGCAACTACCAGCACGATAGCGGTTATTTTTGAGAGCAAAATTCTGTAATGACTTTGTTCAGCAGTTATCATATTCATTTAAGATCTTTCTAAATTGCTAAATTGAGTAAAATAAGCAAGCTCATCAGGCGAAATTGATGGGGTGAATTTATTTATTGCACCGATAATCATCTCTTCGTCTATGTGATCTTTATCTTTAACAACGGCTGCACGTGCCGCTTCTGTAACTATCAATTCTATATCGGAACTCACATATTTGTCTGTCATTTTTGCTAACTTTTCAAAATCAATGTTTTTGCTATAGGGTCTACCAGAAAGACAAATTTTAAACATATCTCGTCTTGCTTCAAAATCTGGGGCGGGAACGTATATCCTTTTATCCATTCTTCCTGCCCTTAGAATGGCAGTATCGATCATGTGAGGTCTATTAGTTGCACCAACTACAAGAATTTTTCTGCTGCCTGCATTGTTTAATTGTATTAAAAATTCATTGATTTCTTCCTTCTTTATATCTGCACTTGATGTTAATTCCTCCCTTTTAGGTATCAATCCTTCAATTTCATCGATAAAAATAATTGAAGGCGCTTGCAATTTGGCCATCTCAAATACTTTATTGATGTTTCCTACAGCACCATGCACCCAAGGAGTTGCAACAGATGATGGATTAAGTTCGAAAAAATTATATTCAAGTTCCTCGGCTAATTTCTTAACAATAAAAGTTTTTCCACATCCAGGTGGCCCGTAGAGCAGTATTCCATTTGGAATAGATAATTTAAATTTCTTGTATTTCTCAGGATTTAGTAGTGGATTGATGACGTCATTAATTAATAATGCTTTCAAGTCCTTCATACCTGCTACGCAATCAAAACCTCTTAATACAGTTAGATCATCGATAATCTCGGTCATTTTTTCGTGCGAATGTACGCCAATAATCACTCCAAGATATTTCTTACCTTCGTGGCTAACCGTAACAAGATCATATTTTTTCCCACGATCAACAATTTCTTCTGGTTTTATACTAGTAAAAAGATATAAGTAATTGCCATCGGAAAGTACATAAACTTCAGTAAAAAATATGCGCTCAACTCTATTCTTAACAGTTAAGTTATCTTTAACCGCGAAGCCATTGTACAAAATTGGTTTTACAGGTGTTGCCATAGAAGGAAAATTTAATATCTTTTCGTACAGTTAGTTTGTAAATAGTTATTATAAGCATCTACCTGTAAGCTGAATTTATTAACTTTTTCGTCGTATAATTGAGCATCTCGTTTGTATGCTTCAAGTTTGAAGTTGTGAGCATTGACCGCGGCATTGAATAGAGCAACCGCAACCTCGTCATTTTCATCAATATGGGTATTATCAATCTCGGTTGCTGATTGTTGGATAGCTTCTGCTCGAATTTCAAGACTTTTGCTTTCAGTTTCAAGTTCGTGTTTTGTAAAAGTTGGTTTTAATTCATCCGATTTTCTTGAGTTATAACTCGAGCAATTATAATACTGTCCGTTGCTATCATCGTCTTCGTTAGAATAAGTTGAAGAATTTGAATTTACGCTGCTACTTGATTTATTATCAGGCAGACTTCCTGCCCAAATAAAAAATGCAATAACTGCTGCCCAAATTAATAAACCTTTCCAGACGTGGCTATTTTTCCCAGGATTGACAGGGACAATATGGCCACTCCATTTTGCAGTAAAGTTGCCGATTAACGGCATCTTCCAGAGGTCTCCAGTATATGCACGATAAATGGCAACTACATAGAATCCAAAAAGGCCTAAGGTAAGCAGCGATCCGAGAGATGGCACCACAGCCAAAGCGATAAGCACAACTATAGAGCTAAAAAACAGTAGCATACTTTGCAATGCATGGAATTTGCAGTAGAGACTTTTGCGCTTTAATAGTAGAGGGATTACAAAAAGGAATGAAAAATAGCCGAGTGCAGCAAACAATCTTTCATTTTGAGTCGTCGCTACTTTGGGAGTAGTAATTTTTTCAGGAGCCGCTGGGGACTTCTCCGATTTAGCCTTTGAAACTTCATCTGCTTTATCCAAAAATTCCATGTCGATATTTAGATGCTTTTTTTCGTTCATAGTCATTTAAGTGATAAAACATAATTAGCACAAGCGGTCACCAGGTCAGGTAAAATTACCGCATTAGGAGAAGCCATCGGAATCTGCATAAAAGATCGCCCTACTTCACCCTCCGCTTTCCACAAGATCACTTGGCCAGCCTCATACTTAGGTATGTAGATAGTCTCACTCCACATAACCCATTCTTTTCCACCAAAAAATTTTGATTTATAATAGCCATCTTTTGTGAATTCCACTCCACCGATATTTACGCTTTCACCTTTATCGAATATTTTTAAAAGCATACTTTCAACCAGCAAAGACTCAATGTAATGCTTAGCAAGCGTAATTAATTTCATCCAAATTTCCTCTTCCGACTTAGAGGAAAAAGAGAGCGATATATTTTCATCCGCAGATTTAATGGAGAAATTATAGGAATGAGAAGTACTTTCTGAAATTGGAATAAAAAGAACTGAAGTCGACGTGGTGGTTTGCGTTGAATGATACGATATTGATTTAACATCTTTATAAAAGATTCGCTTGCCCCGATAATCTACAAAATTATCCTTGAATATAACTGTTCCACCAAACATTCCTGTGATTTCTACCATTGAATTATTAACATCATCCTCAATATTTTTCTCTATTTGTGCAATCTCATTATGAAGCTTATTTTTCAAGCTTTCAGTCCCACACATTTGGATTGCAACCTCCAATAGCTTAAGTGCCTTATTGCGTTCACTAAGCTCATTATGCAATTCAAGTACGACACTACGAATGGCATTTGCAGCCCTATCACGCATTATTTTTGCCTGACTATCCTCATAGAGACCAAGATCAATTAACTTGTTAAGTTCAGATTGGATTACAGCAACAAATTTCTTAATATTGTCGGATTCTTCCTTGTCGAGAATGCCATCGGCACTTACTTTCATTTTCTCCAGTCCTTCTACAGCTTCATTTATAGTTTGAAAAACAGGGTTGAGAATTGTTTTTTCTACCTTTTCACCTTTTCTAGAAAAAACATTTTGAAATTCACTAACGTAATCAGTATCTTTATGCTCATGATGTAATTCCGCATAAATATCAGATAAGTAATTAACTGCATTATCTTTAAATTCATCTATGATTTCCTGACTCGCGGTTTGTTCATGATGTAACTTATAAATTTTCGAGAAAGATGCCCAGAATTTATCTGAATTAATAACTTCTTTCCATACATCCAAAGATGCCTTAAGGTAGTCTTTATTATTTTCACCGTGCAATAGTAGACAATATAAAATTGCTAAGTTTTTTTTGTAAAAATAGGCTTTTCCTACATTTTCCAAAGAGACTTTTCCCCACAGGTCTATGGCCGATTGGTAATCCATCTTTTTAATGAAATTTAAAGCCTCCTCGTCATGATGATCTGAGATTTGCAACCAGAAAAAATAATCTTTTATTTCTTTTTTGGTATTTTGCAGTTTCTGCATAGCTTCCTTCACTGAATGTTCTGTGCGGAAATCTTTAAACAACCCAATATCAAAATCATATGTCGGATATTCATCAGCTTTCAAACGATTAATAATTTCTTTGGATCTCTTGAGCAGCTCCTTTTGACTTACGGTTACATCAAGACCTAAGATGTGAAATGCATTATTTTTGAGAATATTAGTCATATTAGCGGGTTATACCTGATGAATTACTTTTTTTAACAATCTCCTGTTCTTCCGAAGGAAGGAGTGAGCTTAGACTTCTTACGCACCGTTTCAATTCATCTGCATCTCCACTTTCCATAGCTCTCTTCCCTTTATCTATAAAATACTGTGCTTCTTTTTCGTTAGTAAATTTCTTATCTCCTTGTGTTATTTGCTCAAAGTGATAAGCCCAAGTCGAAGGGTTAGCCATTATAACCTTAGTTCGCAGATCGTTAATCTGCTCACTAACATTGATCAAAAGAGTTTTATCATTCTCCCCAATGGCTTTATCTCCTTCCTCCTTCATCTTATTAAGCTCGTCATTATATGATTCGCGATATTTCTCTTGAGCGTATTCGCTTATTGTCTCTTTAGTTTTTATGACATTCAAATTAAATTCTTTGACAAGCTGGGGCATCTCTTTTTGCTTCTCGAGCTTATCAAGAACAACTTTGAGATCCTTAATTTGTTTATTTGCTTTCCGTTTTTCATCTTCATCGAGGCGAGCGTTTTTTAAACTAGAAGTAACAGACTGAACAGTACTATTAATGTTATTTTTTTCCTCAGTGGTGCAATTCTCTTGAAGAATTTTAGACCTCTCTATTTGAGAATCGAATTCACTCTCAAGATCCGATACGTCAATAATCTCATCTTTAAATGTTGATCGTGCGTTCAGAGTTAAATCAACCAAAGGGATATAGGCTGTTACGGAGATCTCCCTCGATTCGTCTACTTGCACCGTTATTTCAATATCTGAGCCTTCTGGAAGATCGTAAGGTAAATCACCACCTCTGATTCCCAATTCACAGATAAAAACATTTCGATCTGGTATTTCAGATTCACCTTCGCCAATTCTAATCCAGAGGGGATTATTACTTTCATCTTTTACTAATCGTCTAGCTGTTTTAAATATGTCGGTTCTCTTGAGTGGCAATATAGAACCTTTTTCAAAAAACTTCTCAACTACCTCTACTGCCGAGAAACCCATTTTAATATCTCGTCTGCTAACGGCTATGCCGATTGAATGCGGTATGGGAGCGCCGGAAATTGATAATCCGTGAGTAATAGTAAAAGAGTCTTGGTCTATACGAACTGAATTTCCCTTTTTGTCAAAAAGGTAGACCCAGAAAAAGTTTGTCTTGTTCGCCTCCAAGGTAACTGTGTCAAAAAATTTACCATTCTTTAGTCTTAATTTTGATCCACTGTATAATCCGCTATCGGCTTGTATTTGTATATAATATTCTTCTTCAGAATCCTTCAACTCTTCAATTACCCCACTAATAGTTTCCTCGGTTTCTGAGGTTAAGGATTCATAGTTCAGATGCAAGCTCATACCTCCTTTCGCTATATTTTTTGTGTTATTTGCAAGAAGTTCTTTCGGTATTTTTTGGCCGATTCCAAATACACATGCACCTTTTGCTACAACAGTAAGAGGATCAACTGAAGAATCTACAGTGATTTTTAAATCCTGCGCTAACCTTTCTTTAATATAAGGGATTTGAGTTGGCCCACCCACAAGAATGATTTTCCCTACAGAGGAGTTTTTCATGCTCGCTTCTTTCAAGGTTTCTTTTGATAACTCAATCGTACGATCAACTTGTGGTTTAATAAGTTTCTCGAAATCTTTTTTAGTAAATTCGATTGATAAATAAATCTCATCATTTTTTTCATCGTGGCCAATGCCGTCAATTTCTATAGTAGTTTTCTCATATTGAGAAAGATATATTTTTGCTGACTCAGAAATATATTTAAGTTTTGAAAAAATACTACGGTACTTATCATTACCTCTGTTAAAATCGCTTATCGAATATTTTTCGAGAATTTTAGGGGCAATGATTTTGTCCACAATCAACCAGTCGAAGTCCTTACCGCCCAAAAAATTATCGCCATTATGGCTTAGTACCGAAAGGACACCGTCTTTTGCACATATCAGAGCTACATCAAAAGTCCCGCCTCCGAGATCATAAATAAGCCAATTTTCATTTTTAGCATTCATGAAGCCGTAGGATATGGCGGCGGCAATTGGCTCTTGCAATAAAACGACGTAGTCGAAGCCAGCAAGATTACCGGCTCTTTTAGTAGCTTCTGCTTGTAAGAGGAAAAATATGCTGGAACAGTAATAACCGCCCCTATAGTATTAAAATCGGGATATTTTCTCAGAACATCCTCTTTCAAACTTTTAAGTATTTCGGCAGAAATTTCTTCAGCATTCATTTTAATGTCAGTTCTTTCAAAAAAGACAGTTTCTGATGTACCCATTAATCTTTTGACCTCTGCTTTATTGTTTTTAAACTCAACTTCAGATGCATCTTTGTATAGTCGCTCGTATGCTCTTTTTCCTACAACTTTGTTTTTTGACTTATCTACGCCAAAAACCGAAGGAGTATATTCATCGCCAAAAACATTTTTTACGATCTCTATTTTTCCATTATTATTTATGGCAATTTCTGAATTTGTGGTGCCCAAGTCTATACCGATCTGAATACTTTGATTTACCATAAAATTTTAAAGTTTATTGAGAAGTATAATTTTTGCCTTTCTTACAACTTGTCCCCTATGCATTATGGTTGGTTCAATTGTTTCCTTAACAATAGGCTCTTGTATCGAAGAGTCTTTCTCTACAGAAAGAACATCCAAATTTAGCCCATCATTATATTTTTGATTCGTGTGATCTATAAACTCAATGTCATACTTCTCAATGTATCGTTTTAATTTTTGAATCGATAACTCCAATTTTTTCCTCTGGTTCTCCGGTAAACTTGAAGAGGATTTAATAATACTTTGCTCTATTCTCCATATCTCAGCTGCAAGCTCAATCATATGATTGAGCTCCAAGGAAATTTGGAGTGATTTTGGTGCCACAGCAAATTTTATATCCTCCTTAATTTTCAAGTACAACTGGTCAAATTTATCTTCACTTCTAACACCTCTCTCCTCTTGTCGCAATCGAAGATAAAACAAGATAATCAAGGAAAAAAAGGCTCCAAAAATGGCCAATATGGGGAGTAACTCTATAAATCTAGAAAAAAAGATATTCATCTTATTTTATTAAATCATTAACTTCTACTCCTAATGCGAGCGCTAGCTTTTGTAGTGTTTCGTAAGTTGGATTAGAATTAATTCCAGATTCAATTTTAGCGACGGTATTTAAAGATAAATCAGTAAGTTTGGAAATCTTTTCGAGCGAATAATTCTTATTTTTCCGGAGCCTTCTAAGGTTTTCTGATATCGCATTGTCGGGTGGGGTTGACATCTGAATGTTGATTTAATATTATAATGTTAAGACTAAAATATATTAAGTGTAATCTTTATATTGCAATCTTAATGAAAAAATTATTTTTAATCAATAAAATTATTCGTCGCCTTATAAACGGTACGTATTTAGAGCAGACTGGCAAACAGGAGGGCGTATTGGAAAGTAATTTTTGCCAATCTGTTCTTTCTGCGCGCCGCCCGCCCCCTTTCGGGCGGCGCGAAAAGGACGGCATGAGTGCGCCAGCGTGCGTTGCCCCCTTTCAACGCACGCTGGCCGAGGTTGCAGTCGGTTTTTCAAAAAATCTCTGGAGGCTAGCCTCCAGATGCTTTAAAGTAAGTCCGAACCTCTTCATAGAGGCAGCTCCAAACGGTAAATTCCAATTTTTTTGCGGCGGCAGCCCACGGAAAACCCAATTCCACGGCGGCTTTTTGGCCGATGATGTGGAAGTTCGCCGCGCGGAGCGCGGGATAAAACCAAATGGTAAAATGAACAGAATACCATTTGGTTTTATAGCCAATTTTTTGCTTTTTGCCGAAGGCAAAACTTCTAAATTTCCAGTCAAAGAAAGCGACAATTTTTCCGTGCGAAGCACGGTTTGCCCAAAAGCGATAACCAACTAAACCTATGAAGTATTTTATCTACGCCAGAAAATCTACTGATGAAGATGACCGCCAAGTTCTCTCCATTGAGGGACAAGTGACGGAACTACGAGAATTTGCCGTAAAAGAAAAACTTGAAGTCATTGATGAATTTATTGAAAGTAAAACAGCAAAAGTTCCCGGAAGGCCAATATTCAACAAAATGATCGAGCAAATTGAACTTGGCGGTCATTCGGACAACATGGGAATTTTAGCGTGGCATCCGGATAGGTTGGCGAGAAACAGCGTAGATGGTGGAAAAATCATTTACCTCGTAGATGAAGCCAAAATAGGAACGCTAAAATTTCCCACCTTTTGGTTTGACTCAACACCGCAGGGCAAATTCATGCTCAATATCGCTTTTGGGCAAAGTAAATATTATATCGATAATCTTTCGGAAAATATTAAACGTGGCATACGCCAAAAGTTAAGGCGCGGCGAACTGCCAGGACTTGCTCCTGTGGGATATTTAAACGAATTGAGACACCATACAATCGTAAAAGACCCGGAAAGATGGAAAGCAGTTCGCGCGCTATTTGAGGCGTATGCCACGGGTGATTCCACGTTAGAAAATTTACAAAAATTGTCGCTTTCTTTGGGCTTGGTGAGCCGACGAACTAATGATGCTTTGGTACTCTCAAGAATTGAGGGAATGTTACAAAATCCATTCTATTATGGTGTCATTACAAGAAAGGGCGAAGCCTACCAAGGAACTCACGATCCTATAATCTCAAAGCAACTTTTTGATAAGGTGCAGCGGGTAATAGAACAGCGATCTAAGCCACAAAAAGCAAAAGACAACAATTCTTTTGCTTTTTGTGGGATCTTTAGCTGTGGAGAGTGCGGCCGTGCAATAACGGCTGAAAAGAAGATCAAAAAATCAGGCCGCACGTATATCTATTACCGCTGCACCAAAAAGAACCGTATTTGTAGTCAGAAATATGTTGAAGAACGAGAACTGGTTAAGCAGCTCAATGAGCTTTTTCAAAAAGTTGCTTTGAGTGATGACTGGAAAGAAAAGTTTATGAAGCAGTGGGAACAAGATTACAAAGAGGCTTCGACCGTTTCGTCCTCTTCCGCCGGTGAAGTTAAGATAGAACTCAAGACATTGGAGGAAAAGCAAATGCGTCTCCTCGATGCCTACCTTGAGCAAACCATAACCAATGAGGAATACACAACAACTAAGAAAAAACTTTTAAACCGTAAAATCGAAATCAAAGAAAATTTAAAGAAATCCGGCGGAAGAGGACTCCGTTGGCTCGAACTCTTCAAAGAATGGATTTTGTCGGCTCACCAAGGCATCAACTGCGTTGATTCTGGAAATTTAGAAGAAAAGCGGAGCTTTCTGCAAAAAATTGGCTCGAACTTCCACATCATCGGCCAAAAAGCCGCCGTGGAATTGGGTTTTCCGTGGGCTGCCGCCGCAAAAAAATTGGAATTTACCGTTTGGAGCAAGTAACGGGAGTCGAACCCGTATCTCCACCTTGGCAAGGTGGCATAATAGCCGCTATACGATACCTGCGCTTTTTGCGTAGCGAGTTTAGTCAAAAACACTCTCTCACGCAAGACCGAAAGGTATACAAAAAGGGCGACCTCCGGTCGCCCTTTTGATTGGTTTCAAACTAGAGAGCGGCGGGATCTGCAGGGGCGGCGGGATCCGCAGGAGCGGCATCCTGATAGAACTCCTTCATAGATAGGTTGTAGCGCCCCTGTTCATCAATCTTGATGAGTTTGACGCGGACACGGTCCCCTACCTTGACCACGTCCTCCACCTTATTTACGCGGAATGGACGGAGCGCAGAAATGTGCACGAGACCATCTTTACCGGGAGCAAATTCCACGAAGGCTCCGAAATCCATGATGTTCACCACGGTCCCGTCGAATTCTTCACCCACGGTGGGTTCGTAGACAATCGATTTCACCCAGCTCGCAGCCTTGTTCCCGGCTTCCTGATTAGGAGCGGTGATGATTACGAGACCGGTTTGTTCGATGTCCATTTCCACGCCACATTCGGCAGTGATCTTTTGGATGGTTTCTCCGCCTTTACCAATCACATCGCGAATAAAATCGGGATTGATTTGAATCTTCATGATGATCGGCGCGTACTTGCTGAGTTCAGCTCGATGAGTTGGGAGAATCGCTTTCATTTCTTCGAGCATTTGATTACAAGCGATGGCGGCTTTAGCGAGCGCCTCGCCCATCATTTGCGTAGTGATTCCTTTCACTTTGATATCCATTTGCAACGCGGTGATACCATCGGGGGTGCGAGCTACTTTGAAATCCATGTCTCCGGCAAAATCTTCAAAAGACTGGATGTCAGTGAGAATTTTGTAAGCGCCGGTTCCGGTTTTGTGAAATTCGTCACTGCATACAAGCCCCATAGCCACGGCGGAAACCGGTTTTTTGATCGGTACTCCGGCGTCCATGAGTGAAAGGGTGGATCCACAAACGGAGGCCATGGAGCTGGACCCGTTGCAGGTCATAATTTCGGAGACAACAAGAATGGTGTAAGGGAAATCTTCCTTAGCGGGAAGGACAGGAAGTAGCGCTCGCTCCGCGAGCGCCCCGTGTCCAATTTCACGACGGGAAGCGCCGCGAAGCCCTTTGATTTCTCCCACAGCATAGGGTGGAAATACGTAATAGTGGATGTAGCGTTTTTCCATGTCTACTTCCATAGAGTCAATAACTTGCGCATCTCCCGGCGCACCGAGTGTGGTGAGCGTGAGCGCTTGGGTTTCTCCACGTTGGAACAACGCGGATCCGTGCGTTCGAGGGATAAGGCCCACTTCAATTTTGATCTTTCGAACTTCATCCAGGCGGCGTCCGTCGAGGCGCTGATCGCGCTCCAAAATATTGTTTCGCATGGAGTTGTCCATCACCTTGCCGAGAGCTCCGAGTAGGTCGCTTTTTGATGGACCGTCCGCTTCGCTTCCGGTCTGTTCTGCTGCAAAATGTGCGAGCACTTTTTCCTCGAGAGCATGAATGGCATCTTTGACTTCTTTCTTGGAACCTCCTTTGTACGTCGCCAAATCTTCGGCGGTAATAACGCCTGCAACCAGGTTGATCATTTCGTCAGAGGCCTTAGCCACGGTGTACGTTCGAAGAGTCGGATTGATTTTCTGTACGAGTTGCATTTGGAAAGCACAAAGTTCCTTGATGGTCTTGTGTGCGAGTTCCAAAGCTTCGATCATTTTAGCGTCGGAAAGTTCATTGGCTCCGGCTTCCACCATGGTGATGGCTTCCATTGTCCCCGCTACGAGCAGATCGAGTTGTCCACCCTCCATTTCTTCAAACGTTGGGAAAACGATCAGTTGATCGTTTTTCATTCCAATGCGTACCCCGGCCAGAGGTCCGGCAAAAGGCAGACCGGCAATCAGCATGGCAGTGGACATACCGGTAATGGCGAGCACTCCGGTTTCATTCATGAGGTCGGCGGAAAGAATTGTGGCAATGGCCTGGGTTTCATTCGTAATTCCTTTTGGAAACAAAGGGCGAATAGGGCGATCAATGATGCGAGCCTTTAAAATGGCCTCATCACTGCTACGTCCGTCACGTTTCATAAAACGAGATCCTTTGATCTTCCCGGCAGCGTAGTAACGTTCCTGGTATTCGATGGTGAGCGGAAAAAAGTCAACATCGGGCTTTCCTTCTTCAGCCATCATGGCGGTGCAGAGCACGATGCTCTCCCCCATTTGAATAGTAACAGCTCCGTTCGCTTGCAAAGCAAGACGCCCGGTTTCGAGCTTAAGCTTGCGACCGGCAAGTTCGGTTTCAACAGTTTGTATAGACATATTTTTCTGAGTAATTAGGTTAATATTGATGCCGCTTACGCGGCCTTTTCGCCTAGCAGACCCTGACGGGTCCGCTTACTCAGAGGGAGGTTTCAAGACATCTCTTGTGTCGACCAGACCCAAAGGGTCAATGTTATAAGAGAGTTCTTGTGATCTCACCCTGAGCGGGGCGGATGGACCTCGGCGAGGTCCGAAAAAAAGACAAGGCCCCAATGGGGCTTCGTCCTATTTACGAAGTTGGAGTTGACTTACAATTTTCTCGTAATCGTCCTTGCTCTTCGTCTTCAAGTATTGAAGGTGACGGCGACGTTTACCTACCATTTTGAGCAAACCTTGACGAGAGTGTAAATCGTTCTTGTGACCTTTCAAATGTTCAGTGAGCTGATTGATACGAGTGGTGAGAACGGCTGCCTGCACTTGTGCGCTGCCGGTATCTTTGTCGTGTTGAGCAAACTTTTTGATGAGCTTTTTCTTGTCTTCGCGTTTCATAAATAGGATTAAAGCAGGGATATTCTATAAGGTAGAGCCAAAAAACGCAAGGCCTTTCCTTATAGCCAACGTTTTACTCTGAAAAAAATCAACATCACCAGTAGAACACAGGCCATACCCCCCACCAGGAAGAAGAAAATCAGCGGGTGTCCGGAAAAAGGCAGATTTACGTTCATTCCGTACATTCCGGCAATCAAATTGAGAGGTAGCATCACCACCGAGAAAATCGTGAGCGTTTTAATCACATTGTTGGTAGTGTGCGAAATAATGGACTCGTTGGTGTCCTGCAGCGACTCGATCAATTCTTTGAGATTTTCTAAGTTGCTCCAAATTTTTTCCACTTTATCCAGCACGTCGTCAAAGTAAACTTCCAAACTATCCGGCAGAAATTTCTTATTTTTGTGTTCAAGTTGAGCAATTACGATACGTAGCGGCGCCATCACTCGGCGGAAACCGATGATATTTTTCTTGGTGTTTAGAATTTCTTTAAGCATGTCACGCTGATCTCCTTCAAAGGCATCTTGTTCCAGCGTGGTGACATTCGCCTCGATGGTATCAAGCAGCGGGAAAAGACTTCCGAACAAGCAATTGATAATTTCGTACAACAGAAACCCGCTGGAATGACCCATTATTCTTTTCCGTTCGGTGAGATCCGTGCCCAAACGATCGTAAAAATCATTTAAAGGCTTGAGACCTCCCCAGCGCACAGTGATGAGCAAGTTGGATTTAATAAAAATATCTATTTCTTCACCGATAACGCGCTGACGACGTTTGTCGAAGGATGGAATATGTAAAATCGTAAAAAGGTAGTTGTCGTACTCATCAACTTTGGAGCGCTGATTCTCGGACAAACAATCCTCAATATCCAGCTCATGAAAATCATACTTTTCCTTCAAGGAAAGCAGCATATCCGTATCCGGATCTTCCACGTCAATCCATGTGAATTTTTCGAATGTAATCGAGCGTTGCATGGGCGCAGTATAGACTTCTAAGTTCTATTGGCTCAAGTCGACTTTAGCTGCATAATGCCCGCATGAAATATCGCGCTATTATTCGCGAAGCGTGGGTACTTACTCAAGAGAATAAAAAACTGATTTGGTGGTTTGCTTTTATTCCGGCACTGCTGAGTTCTTTGGTCAGCATGGTGTACATAAGCTATCAAGCTGCTGCGCTCTGGACGTCCCCCTATCTCAGGGAAAGTGCGACGGAGACTCACTTACTCAGCAGTATTATTAAGAAAGCTCTTGAACTTTTTAACCAAAATCCCAGTTTGGGGGTTTTTGGAATTGTTATGATTGTCTTAGTGCTCTTGGCTTATCTACTGCTTCCCGTTTTTACCCAAGGTGCGCTCATTCAACTGGTGGCCAGAGTCCGCGCAGGCGAAGAAGTTTCTATTGCACGCGGAATGAGTTACGGCTTCAGTCGTTTTCTACAACTTTTTGAATACCACACTTTTATCAAAACGTTCAGTTTTATTGGAATTTTTACAGAGGCCACTTTTACTTTTCGTATTTTTGGTCCCGAACCGTTTAAACTTTTCGGCTGGATTTTTCTTTTCTTGATTCTTATAGGGCTCTTTTTTACCTTACTTTTCACTTATTCGGAATATTACATAGTGATCGACAAAGAAGGCGTCTTCAAAAGCGTTCTTAGAAGCGGTGGCCTGGTGGTTCGCCAGTGGCATCACACTTTGTTCATGCTGTTACTCATGGCGGTGATTATTGTTCGCGTGGGGCTTAATTTACTGGTTGCCTTTTTGGTCCCCGCGTTGGTCATTGCGCCGATTTTCTTATTCACCAGTCTCGCGCTCGCTAAGATCGGGGCCATCATTGGGGCGATAGCCGGCCTTGTGGTGCTTTATTTCGCTTCCTATTTCCTCGGGGTTTTCCATGTTTTCACCTCTACCGTTTGGACTTTTACTTTCCTCGATCTCACCAGAGAGGAAGCCAATGCTATCGACCTACATAAGGTTGCCAGCAGAGACTAAAATAAGCAGATAAATCACGCTGAATATAGCGATGCGCCTGAGCATGGAAGGAATGTTTGCCGTGTATTCCAGTTTTTTCTTGCTGCGCTTGCGAAGGAATTGGTAAAGGGCGATGTCGTAAGCATACGAAAAGAGAACGGCTCCAATAAGGTAAATCGTTACGGAGTACGAAGAATAGAGATTTTCAAGCCAATCAGGCAGGCTGAGTGGCTCAAATTTGGTGAGCCATAAACTGAGAACATAAATCAATGCCACGTGGAAAATTTGGTCCGCAAAAAATGGCAGTGTGTTCTTTTTCTTGTTGTAGCGCGCATCGAGTTCAATCTTCAGGTGGTCCTGCACAAAATGCATTCCAAAAATAATACTGATTACCTGCCAAGCCGCTGCATGTTGCAGATAGGGGAAAATTGACAGAATAGTAAGAGCGCTGATGATACAAGCGTGTTGGAAAATGCCCATCCAGCTTTTGTATTTCCTTTGAAGAAGATCGTTTGACTGAAAGACGAAATCTCCGAGGAGATGCGCGACAATTAAGTGCAGGAATATCATTGTAGATTTTCTTGTTTACGGCTTTCGTAGCCCTCTTTTACTTTGCGGAGAATTTCCGGGCTTTTTTGAAGAAGCGCGGCAAAATCTTCCTTCTTTAAAAGAAAGATTTCACAGTCTGACAGGGTTTCTGCACTTGCGTTTCTTGGCTGATCTTCAATAAGCGCCATTTCTCCGAAAAAATCGCCTTCTCCCAGGCTGGCCATATCCCCATTCTCATTGTAAATTCTCACCATTCCCGACTTGATAATGTACATGGCATTCCCGAGCAGGCCTTTTTGGAAAAGCACATAATGCGCGGGGAAATACTGCATGGTGATGTGATCAATGATCGACTTGTGCTCCTCCTCGGTGAGACTTTGAAAGAGAGGCACGGACTTGAGAATTTGCAGAATCAGATTCATAGGGAGTGATTTAATCTTGTCATTATACCTGAAAAATGGTTTTTTTTCAAGCACGGTACTGGTGGGGCTTTAAGTCGGGCAGTTTATGTTGGTCTATACAGTCTTACAAAGCGGTCGACGTAAAACTTATAGTCGCTTTGACTGGGCTCCTCTCGAAGCCGCCAGTTCTCAGGAGATTTTTCTTCATTTTCAATGAGGCCCAGATGGGCTAAGCGTTCATGAGCGGTGCAGAGGGCTTGGATCTGCCGGGAATTATGGACTTTTTCGAGTGCGAAGCGCTGAGTGTGATGAAGGGAAGTAGCAGATTTGGTACAGGATGGATACGCACAAAGGCCACTCGTTCTACTCATCACTTCCCTTTTGATAGCCATGGGAATAGAACGAGACTTTGCGGGTTCAGGTTGAGACGAGGGTCTGTCTACACTTTCAACAAAGCGGTTTAAAAGTTCTTCAAAATCCTCCCGTTTTTTAAGAACTTCCAGTTTTTTAGCCAGCTCGGGACGGACTTGAAAATAAACTATAACTTTTACAGGTTGGATCTCTGGACTGGTCCGGCCTTCTAACCTGTAATTTTGGATGTAAGTTGCCAGCGTATGCCGACTCATGGACTTTGCCTTTTCAACCCAAAAATCTTGGTTTTCGGTATTGATAATGCTAAGTAAAGGACGAATTCGATTGAGCCCTTTCTCTTCAACAATTTGACGTAAGGCGGGTATTTCTTCCACTTTCTTCATGATCCTAAGTGCATCCGCAACGCTGCCCCTACTCATCCCGGCCAGTTTTGCCGCGTACTCATAAATCCCTGAAAAACCTTTCTTCTTCCAGATAAAACGACGATCTATTTCGGGTAATAGTAGGGCGCATTTGCGAAGCCACTCTTTGGCGTTTAAGCCATATTCGGAAAATTGTTTGTGGAGGATTTGGTCGACTGAATTGAGTTTCATAAATGAGGCTGAATGAACTCAGTTTAACATGCTTGGTGAGTATATGCTCACCTTTTGACTGGACATTATTTCATGATATTGCCTGACCTCCTGGCCCTAAGCCACTTCTAGCCTAAAAAGACCCCAGTTTTTCCGTTGGGCCCTAAAAAGACACTAATTTTTTCAGTTGGGCCCTATTGACAAGTAGATACATCCGGTCTCCCTAGTGAGAAATTTTAACCTGTAAAAGCCGGACCGGTCCAGCGCTCAAACCTGTAGAATGATACAACCGTTTGTAAAAAAGAAATCAGCCTCTGGGCACGTTGGGATTGTAAGATTTTACAGATCACGAAAAAACTGGGGTCTTTTTAGTTCTAGCGCATTGACGTTTAGTTAAATAGATGTTATAATGTTCTGTTAGTCTTAAAACAAAACCACCCATGGATGTCTTTAGCACCCTTTCCCAGCGAACTAAAGTTGCAATCATCGCCAGTTCGTTATTTCTGGTTACTATCACCCTGGGGCTGCTGGTTTTTGGAACGAATATCGTGTCACGTGAAAATGCGCTTCTGGAGAAGGCTAGAGAGAGTACACGGGCGGATATGCTCTACATCCATCCTGTCGAACGCGAAGAGTAGAGGCCTTCTGAAGGAAGGCTTAACTATGGGTTCTCGGATTCCCTTTTACTATCTTTCCCTTGTGGGCTGGTGAAGCACGCAAATCTAAAGGAAGCGGAGAGAAAGATCATGATCTTTCTCGAAGCGCTCCTGTGCTGAAGTAGCCCACAAGGGAAATTTGATGGAAAAGAAAATTCCCAGATTCACGTGAGCTTGATTCTCAGGGCGGCGTGAAGGTACAATTTGCGCACCTTTACGAAGCTTATGCAGTCCTATAATGCGCCTGAAGTAGAGAAGAAATGGCAGAAAAAATGGCGAGAAAGTGGCCTGTACAAGGCCGATTTGGAGAATCCCAAAAAGCCGACATACTACAATTTGACCATGTTCCCTTATCCGAGTGGCGACCGATTGCACATTGGGCACTGGTATAATTACGGACCCGTGGACACCTGGGGTCGCTACATGAAAATGAAAGGTTATGAGGTTTTTCAGCCTATGGGTTTTGATTCTTTTGGCCTACCTGCGGAAAATTATGCTATTAAGACGGGCGTACATCCTGCCGAAACCACGCGAAAGAATATCGACAAAATGAAAGAACAAATTGCGGCAATTGGAGGAATGTATGACTTGGACCTCAACATCGAGACCTCTTCGCCCGAATATTACAAGTGGACGCAGTGGGTCTTTTTGCAACTCTATAAAAAGGGTCTGGCGTATCGCAAAGAGGCGCCTGTGAACTGGTGCCCCGGCTGCATGACCGTGCTGGCGAATGAACAAGTAAATGAAGGAAAGTGCGAGCGCTGTAGATCGCAAGTCGTTCAAAAAAACTTACGGCAGTGGTTTTTCAAAATCACAGACTATGCGGACAAATTGCTCGACTATGAGGGCCTGAATTGGCCGGAAAAAACTATTTTGATGCAGAAGAATTGGATTGGACGAAAAGAGGGGATCAACATCAATTATAAAATCAAAGGCAAGGATAAAATATTAACTGTGTTTACAACAAGGCCGGAAACGAATTTTGGGGCCACGTTTGTGGTGATCTCGCCCGACCATCCGCTAACTCTGGGAATCACTACGCCTGAACAAAAAATCGCCGTGGAACGGTATTTGGAGGAAGCAAAAAAGAAATCGGAATTGGACCGTCAAATGGAAGGTCGCCAGAAAACGGGGGTATTCACCGGAAGTTACGCCATCAATGAACTTACGGGTTTTGAAATGCCGGTTTATGTGGCTGACTACGTTTTGATGGGATTTGGGACCGGAGTGGTGGTAGGTGTACCCGGGCACGATTTGCGCGACTTTGAATTTGCGGATGCCATGGGAAATATTGAAGTCATTCGTGTGATTAAAGGTCCCAACGGCGAGGTAGATCCTATTAGAACAGTAGATCAAGTACAAGAGGATGAAGGGGAAGTTATCAATTCGGAAATTTTGAACGGGCTCACGCCGCTCCAAGCAATTCCAAAAATGATGGATTATTTGGAATCCCGTGGAATGGGAACGCGCGTGGTCAATTTTCGCCTCCGTGACTGGCTGATTTCTCGTCAGCGATATTGGGGTGCGCCTATTCCTATTATCAATTGTGAAAAATGCGGGGAAGTGGCGGTGCCGGAAAGGGATTTGCCGGTGGTGCATCCGCACGTGGAGGATTATGTACCGAAAGGGACTTCCCCACTGGCGATGGCACCGGATTTTGTAAATGTAAAGTGTCCGCACTGTGGCGGGGCGGCGAAACGTGAGGTGGACACCATGGATACTTTTGTGTGCAGCAGCTGGTATTTTTTGCGTTACCCGGACGCGAACAATACAAAAGAAGCGTGGGGTAAAGAGCGAGTAGATAAATGGATGCCGGTGGATATGTATATTGGAGGGCCCGAACATGCGTGCATGCATCTTTTATATGCGCGGTTCATTCATCGCGTGATGCATGATTTGGGTTATGTGGATGCCAAAGAACCCTTCAAAAGATTGGTGCATCAAGGGATGGTGATGAAAGATGGAGCGAAGATGAGCAAGTCGAAGGGAAATGTGGTGAGCCCGGATGAATTTGTTTCAAAATATGGAAGCGACGTGTTCCGCATGTATTTGATGTTTATGGGACCTTTCACGGAGGGCGGGGATTGGAACGACCGAGGAATCACGGGCGTGGCGCGTTTTGTGGATCGCTTTTACAGAATGATGCAGCAAGAACAGGAGCAAACTGGGCTTCGCCCAGGAGGCGACGAAATGGATGGCATCGTGCATCAAACGGTGGCTCGTGCAAGCGAAGCTATTGTAAATATGACTTTCAACGTAGCGATTGCGGCGCTGATGGAACTTACCAATGAAGCCTTGCAAAAAGGCTTGAGCAGAGCCCAGAAAGAAATTGTGGCCAAAGTGCTGGCGCCTTTGGCGCCTCATCTCGCGGAAGAAGTGTGGGCGGAAATGGGAAACACAAACAGCATTTTTAAGGAAGTTTGGCCGGAAGCGGATCCTAAATTTCTTGTGAAGAATGTGGTGACTTTCGCCATTCAAGTGAATGGAAAATTACGCGGAACCGTGGATTTGACACCGGACATTTCGAAAGAGGAAGCGCTCGCTGCCGCTCGCGCCCAAACAAACGTCGCTAAATTTCTCACCGGCGAAATTGTGAAGGAAATTTTTGTGCCCGGAAAAATTATCGGATTTGTGGTGAAAGTATGACTGAACCCTCTTTCCCTTTGAATTCTCCTTCTGGCTGTTTTAGCACAGGAGCGCTTCGAAAAAGATCATGATCTTTTCCTTCGCTTCCTTTAGGTTTATGTGCTCTCATCAGCCAGAAGGAGAATTCAGCAAAGAGAGTTCAGACGCCATCAAGCTTAGCTTTTGAGGGAAGGTGAAGTGCATAAAGGCTACAGATCCTCTACTTCCGGATACCCGCCATACACATTGATGCTGATGGTTTCGCTGTGCGCGGCGCTGCTATCTTCCACGCTGAAAGTGAATTCCGTGATTCCGCTGTCTTCACTTTCAATATAAATTTCGCCGTACGGAGGAACGTAATAAATTGTTTGCGCGTCGCTGATGGTGAATTCATCAGCCAGTTCCACTTCCTCCAAAGTAGAAGTAAGGGTGGCTCCATGGGCTTCCAAAATCATTCTGTTCGTGTCGACGGTGAGCACATAATATTCGGTGGGCTCGCTGTCTTCCACCAGATAGTTGTTCAGCGAATAACTGCGCGCTTGTTCGATGATATGCACAATTTTTTGAACTTGATCGTCGAAGCGGGCGTTTAAAGCGCCTCGTCCAAAATTCAACGCAATGGCAATGCTCAAAACCGCGATGATGGTGATCGCGATGAGAAGTTCGATCATGGTGAAGGCCGGCGTGCTTTTCATGCGTCCACTTTAGCATATTGTTGTGACCTGCGGCCACGTTATTGCCTAGCCTTCGCTTCGCTTCGGCTTTATGATACGGTCATGCGCCACGCCAAACCCGCCGAATCTCTTATTGAAACAATGGTCGCCATCACGGTGATTGTTTTGGCCACCACCGCGGCGCTTTCGGTTTTACGCACTTCGCAAGCGGGCAACGAGGTGATTGGAAAAAAAGTGATTGCCATTAATCTTGCCGAAGAGGGGCTGGAGGCACTCCGCAATTTGCGTGACACCAACTATTTGCTTTTTGCGAGTGACCCCGACGAATGCTGGAATAAATTGGAAGTCACGGATGTGGCAGATTGTCCAACCGCAATGGAAATTACGGATGGCGAAGCTTATTATTTGACTCGTGATTTTGACAGTGACCCGGTGTTTAAGTGGCATCTCACCGAACTCACCGATGCCGGCACTCAGGGCTATTTGGATCTTTATTCGATCGACTTGAACGGGGACGGCAACGGGGAGGCGAACATGTATGCCCAAAGTCACATCACCACGGTTCCGGATATGTCTGCACCGGTGGAAAATCGCGAAATGTTTCAGCGCATCATCGGCATTGACTACCCCGCGCCCGACTATTATGACGCCACCGCAACTATTTACTGGTACGACCACGGAGTCCGGCAAACGCTTTCCTTAACCCGCAGCATCGCTCATGTTTATTAAACGTCGCGCCTACACTCTGGTGGAATTGATTATAACGCTCACTATTTTCGCGATTGTGGCTGTGCTTTGCGTGAGCGCTTTGGTGACCAGCATGGCTTCGGCAAAACGCATTCAGGCACAGGTTTTTTTGTATTCGGAGGCGCAGTCGCTCATGGACCAACTGGCGCGCAAAGTGGAACGGAGCGCGGTGGACTACGAGGCTTATTATCTTCGCTATGGTTATCACAGCCCGGAAACCGGTTGGGAGACTCTTCTTTATGGGTATTACGGACAATCTTTTTACCACCCGGGAGACGATGGATGGTACCCCGGACCTTATGGGACCAATGTAGGCAATCTTTATGGAGTGGAGTGTGCTGACTTGATCAGCATCCATCCCGATGACTGCCCCACCGAAACCCCAAACAGTAATAACTCAGACAGCAATACTTTTGCCCACCCTTTCACCGAGATCTACGATTTTTCCGCCTATCCGTATGACGACCCCACCTATATGAACGCTTTCTGTGAATCGGATGACGGGAGCACCGACTGTGAGGATTGGTCCGAGACCGTGATGAACGAATTGATTTTGATCAACGGCGCGGGTGATGAACGTACTATTTTTGTGCAAGAGCCCAACTCCACCAGCGGTGAATATGCCGTTTCCATGATGAGAATGACCGGAACCGACACCGACTCCGACGGCCTGGTGGATACGTGGATATGTGACACCGATTTCAACTGTACCGACACCAACGGCGATGGCGATCCCATTCCGAATGCTACGGATCTCAGCAACTCCGACGACCCTTCCGATATTGATTTTATGCCCATTGTCCCCAGCGCACTGAGCATAGAAAGATTCACCATTTACATCGCTCCCTTCGAAGACCCTTACCGCGCCATTGCCGAAGAAGACGTGCAAATTCAACCCCAAGTCACCATCGTATTCACCGCCACTCTAAGCGACCGCTTCAGCAATTTCCTCCTGGGCGACGTCCCCACCGTCACGGTTCAACGTACCGTCTCCACCGGGGTTTATTCGGAAATTACGTCGTATGAGTAGGCCGGATGGCAGTATATCGCACGGCAGCCTGCCGGAAAGCAGCGTGGTAATCTTTAAGTACTACTTCTTCCGACGGATCTTCCAGAAAACGGCTCATGTCTTTCATAATTTCTTCGACTTTCGCATTTTCAACCCTTTTTGTGAGTGCCTGCAGGACATCTTTGTCGTCTTTAAAATACACCTCCTTCTTGGCTTGTTTGAATGCCCTGTTCAAATAAGCAAGATTCATTTTCTGGTTGCGATTTAAATACCAGAGAAGATCGTAGAAATCTCTGCCTTTTGTGTATTCACGGTTCAAAACCGCACAGATTTTTCCGGCAAACAGCGTATCGTCTGTATGTTTAAGGATTGGGAACATCTCGTTGAATTTTGTAACAAAAAAACTTTCCATTTCATCGGAGCCGATGGGCACAGGATTGGTGTCAATTTCCAATTTGACGTGAATTTTTTGGCTTTTGAGAGGACTCAGACCAAATGTATGGAGTACCTTGCTAATGCGAATAAAAGATTTTTGCACAACTTTATCTTCGCTTACATGAACATCAACATCAAAATCTGTATTTTTCAAACATGAAATAATGATTTCATTCAGCTCACTAAAAGAATATTTTTGAATTTTTTTATCCATAGCAAAGTCGAGGTCTTCCGAATACCTTTTAAGGTCGTGGCAAATCCGCAGACATGTGCCGCCCATGAAACATAGGCCGTTACCGTATCTTGACTGATAGATTGCTTTTAAAATAAGGATCTGAAGGTATTCTCTAATAAGATTTAGAATACCATGATCGGTGACTGCCTTTTTTTTTGCTTCTTTAATAAGTCTGGTGAGATTTTGCATAAGAATAAAAACTATGAAGTAAAAGGGTCAATTTGGAAGATTTAAAGAATTTTGCGTGAGAAAAGACCTTCTTAAAATTTATTTTCGTCACGCCTGCTTCAATACGGGAGTGTTCCCAGAAACCATCGTCCGGCTCCAGTTCTGAGCTATGGAGATAAAAGTAGTCCACCAGGGCCTTTTCTTTTTCTGCCATCAGTGTTTCGGTATCAAAACCAAAAAACGCTTCTTTTTTGATAGTTTGATAGGTAAAGATTCCCATTGGACTTACGAAACGTCTCGTCGATTTTGGAGTTACAAGCGTATATTCAAAAACCGCCTCAGGAATAATGCCATAAAAATTCAATGCGTATTCCAGGCTGAAATAGCAGGGAGAGTACAAATTTCGAGCGATCTCAACTGTGGAGGGCCTTACACCCGTAAACATATAAAGGCCTCGTTTCAGTGACACCAGGTCGCCGGATTTTTTCCATTGATGCATCTGAAGATTCAAAAGACCGGGATTTTCGTCAAAGCATAAAATACGCGCTTCCGCCGTTGAGAATACCTCCTTCTGCATTTTTCTCCGGAATTCTTTTAGTTTCATTAAATTATAAATTTATATAATCTACTGAAATAGTACATTAGCTCAATGAAAAAGTCAAATTCCGGGTTTAGAGCCTACTTATCGAAAATTATACCAGTCCACTTTTCGAGTGGCATACATAGTCACCGTGAGAGCCACAAACAGAAGTAAACTTCCGATGAGCAGTGCATAATCGCTCAGCTGCAGAATGATGTACAAAACTAAATATAAAGCGGCCATGAAGCTACTTATAAACAGGGCCAGTTTCTTGCTGCCGAGTATGCTTCTTGAGTAGGAACCGATCACTCCGACTATTGAGATAGCTGCTAACAAATAAGCCCATGCGAATCCAATGTGCTCGGACAGGGAAAGGAGGAGCAGGTAGAAAATAATAAGCGCAAAACCAACCAGTAAATACTGAACCGGATGCAGTTTTTGCTTGTTCATAATCTCTACAAAAAAGAAGACAAAAAAAGTGAGGAAAACAAAGAGCATCATGTATTTCACCGCTCGAGTCGTCATGTGGTAAGCGTCCGCAGGAATAAAGAAATCAACGCCTGCTTCGGACTCGCTGATGGAAAATTCATCTCCCAGCCAGGCCTGTGGATAGTTGCGGTTTAAGTAAAAGATATTCCAAGTCGCCGTAAACCCGCTGTTCAAAATTTCATGGCTCTCGGGCAAGAAAACTCCGTTGAAGCTGGGGGCGGTCCAGTTTGAAGTCAAATTCACGGTTGTAGTCTCCCCGACCGGAGTAAAATAGAGCTCATTACTTCCCTTAAAGGACAGATCTATTTTAAAGTTCAATGCCGAATTGGCACTACTTAAGCCGCTGATTTTTTGCGTCATAGCGTTGCCGAATCCTTCAGTTGTTTGTTGGGTAAGTACACTCGTAGTTCCACCCCAGTCCAATTGAATTTCTTTTTCCAGGCCTTTCAAGTCGCTCAGTCCCACTGCCAAATAAGCCTCATCCCAATGCACGGCCCCTTTTTCAATATTTAGGTTTCCGAAATCCGGTTTAAGAAAATTTCCCGTTAAACTCAGTTCGCTGTCGTAAACGGAAATATCATAAATTCCACGCGCCCTCATCTCCGTTTCCACGTTTCCATCGATGCTCAGCTTTTCGGGCAGGAAATACGCATAGGCAAGATTCTCCCCATCTACATACGGAACCACCAACATGGGCCCGCTGACGGTTTGCGATCCACCCCATTTTTCCGCCACTTCCACCATTGCATCCTCTCTCGTACTCTCCCTTCCCGCGATCAAATCCTGAATAAACATACTTGGAATCGCCGACACCAAAATCAGAATGGCCGTAAAGAAGAGCTTGGGGAAGAGAGAGGGCTTATTATCGTCCGATGGATTTGTTTGGGTGTTCATAAGGTTGGGTTAGACGGTTAGAATTAGTGAGCTATCATTTCCATTTTCTTACAAATCCGAGATAAATGCTAGAAATCAAATAAAAGAGACTCATTGCGCCAATAGCAAACATCGCCCATCCAAGGTTAGGTTCGTCCAGCCCTATCAGGCTTAAGGTCGCGAGTATGCCGGCCAGTCCGGCTAAGAGACTGACGACCACGAACACCCACCTGGCCCATTGTTTTTCTTGGTAAAGAAAATAGGAAAAAACCAGCAAGATGATGAGTCTCGTAAGATGCTGTCCAACCTTTACCAATCCAAATTCCAAATTAAAAGCCACGATTGCAGCGACCGATATTAATATTGCGATGGAAATGATTATCAGTAGGTCGAGTTTTTTGGTCATGGTCTTCAGGATAGATTAGTCAAGGATGGAAACGGAAGCTGTTTTACAAGAACATTGAATTTGAACGCCAAAACTTGATGCAACTAAGATTTTAAGATAACCGTCATCTTCCTGTCTAAAAGTAATTTTTGAAATTACATTTTGGTGATTGAAGCCGTCAATCGATAGTCTCTTTATAGACTTACATTTAAATAAAATCTGACAATTTTTTTCAGCATATTGAATTGCGTCAACAGTAAAACTTAAACTCGTTTCCGCTCTATCCAGATGAATCTCAGAAATTTCATCATCGCCGAATTCCGGCCAGAATCCGAACCGTTCTACTATAGCTGGAGCATTATTAATCTCAATGGGGGTATTCATAAGATATGTTTAATATTCTAAAGGAGGATGATCTGTAGATCTTTCAGAAGAACCTGTGTCTGGATTCTTCGTCCAATCATGATAATGCTCATCAGGAATATCAGGATTTCCGTGATTGGTAAACTTGATTTCGTATGTTACGGGTTATTTGTCAAAGGATGAGATACCCCTGCCAACTATCTAAAAGCTGCCTCTCTCAAAAAGAGTTCATTCTCATGGAGACTACTTCTTGGATAATTAGGATCTTTTGAGTAAAGTTCCTTCGCTAAATTTTCAATACCATAGTAGTCGCTTAAGAACGAAAAACCTTCTTCAGTAAGATCTGCTTCGTGGCTCTCAACTTCATAAATAAAGTTAAATAAAATATCCTTATCTAAAAAATCTTCCACATAAAATTTCTTAGCTTCACCGTAAGCCCTTTGACCCAAGATTTTATCTTCGTATTTTATGCGAATCTCTTTAGGACGTGTCATAAATTATAAGGACATGTGACTTAGTCTTTAATTTGAATCTGGGTTAACATTTTTAAACGATCCTCTTGGAATTTGCCCAGATGCTTAAGCCACTTGGTGATATCTTCTGATTGCTTGTATCTAAAAAGGAAATTTCTTGAGACGAGGTATTTAACTATTTCAACCACTTTCTCAAAAGAATATATGTCACCAATAAAATCCAAGCCGTCTTTCGTTAAACTAACTTCAGCACTATCTAGTGAATCAAGAAAAAAACAAAAGATTCTGATATCTACTAAATGGCACGCTCTATATTCAGGAGGGGAATAATCAGAGTTATATGATAAACTTTTTCTGAAATTTAAGCCTAAAATGGTCTCCCCATACTTATCAATTGCGGAAGTTTTTTCTTCTTGCGACAACTCAAATATTTTAACTTCCGAATGATTAAGCCCCCGTACTTTTTTAGTGGTTTGGAAAAGCCATTTCAGATCTGATGCGCTGACTTTATACGACTCACCATGTAAGACTTTAAAAAAGTTTTCAAAACTATAGTATTCCTTAATAAACTCGAGACCGTCTAAAGTCAACAAGACTTCACCAGTCTCTAGTTCTTCCACAAGAAAGGCTAAAGAAGCTGGGTCAACAAACTCTTTTATCCCAATCTCTCTCGCCTTGCCTGATTTATATTGAGTAGAGGCAAGTAACTTGTCTTGGTATTTTTGCGCTAATTCTGTTGAAAGAATATTCATATTAAGGATTTATTCTACATAGTAAGTTCTAATGGCCCCACCTTCCGAAGTCACAGCTTTTTCTCCCGTATCCAAATTGCGGTAAATAGTGTCAACAGTCCCATCACCTCTTGTTTGTGTCTCAATTAGGTTAGATCCACCTTCTTTGAACTCCTCAACAAAATCATTTGCCTTATTATAATACTCCTCCACTGTTTTTGCACCGACTTCATCTCCATGTTTTTCATAGTGCCCCACAAGGCTTCCTAAGCTATCCCCTGCTTTCCCAGCGGACCATGTTAGTCTACCTTGTTTGAAAAATGCATTTTTACCAAAGGTTTCCGCTATTTGAGTGATACTTTTACCTGTGTATTGAGCGACTTCTCCAAAATAATTAAAAATCTTAGAGGCCCTAACCCCATTTTTTAGGTACCCAGCAACAGCAGGAACAGGTAAGGCAACGCCTAAAGCATCTAACGTAGCCCATGCTCCGGTGGTTAAAGAAGGGTTTAAGTAAAAGTCACGAGTAGAAAGCGTGAAGAAAATGATATCGATCGCTGTCTCCCAGTATTCACCATTTCTATCAACCAGTATTATCGGATTATTCCTTGAATACGCATAGAAGTTGAGACTCTGAGGATCCTGAATCAACTTGAAGACCCGTCCATCCAACTGCGCCGGATCCTGCCCGCTAAACCTCCCAATCTCGCTGTCATACCATCTTGCTTCAAAGTAGTAGAGGCCAAGGTCACCGTCCAGTTCCTTGTCTGTGAAAGAATGCTCGGAGGGGACATCTGCTCCGGTAGGGCGGGTATTTAAAAGTTCACTTCCATAAGGATAGTAATCATAGAGCTGTACCACGGTTCCGCTGTCGTCTGTTGCCAAAGCGGTTCCACCCAGATGGTCTTGGGTGTAATAGGTAAACTCCCCGGCCTCCAATGCGGCTACCCTCTGCCCTCCCGCGAAGAGGTAATAAGTGGGGATTCCTACAGTAGTAGTGGTGCCGCCATGAAGCTCCACGTACGGACTTAAGTAATAGGTATATTCATCCGTTCCACTGCTACTGTCTTTAATCTTGTATCTGCTTCCACCTGCGTCGTAATAGAAGGTCTTACCGCCACTACCGGAGAGGTGGTTACGTTTGTCCCAGGTGTACGGCTTTTTAGAGTCTTAAGGGGTTTTTCACCGATACTAATTATTTACTCGATCCTTCAACTGGATTAAGGTACAAATTAATACCTTCAACAGAGATGCCCTCGTAATAGTCTGCGCTCGGTGCGACCTCTTTTGCATCTTCGCTGATTGCAAAAACTTCACCCCCAGAGACAAAGAATACATATTCATTCTTAGGTCCCGTATAAACAATAATACCATTACCCTCGGGGTAGTCTTTTGTTAGCCATACCAGTTCGTCGTCCAATAAATTCTTCTGGTTAATTGCGATAACTCTTTGGATTGCATCTAGGTAAGGATTTTCCAAGTCAAAGTAATCTGATACTAAAAGATCATATTGTCTTTCCAGGTCAGTATTAACCTCTGCTTTATTCAAATCTAGACTCGAGAAGTGGATGGAAAGTTCCTCATCATCATTTTCAGTAGAAAACGTAACATTCTTCAGTTTTTCTGAGCTCACCACTCCAGAGATATCATTAGATAGAAAAAGAACATAATCATTAGTGAAGACCACTCCATGATTTACCCTGACAAAGGCTTCTTTTATCTCACCGTCTTCAAGTTTCAGCCAGATACTTATTGAACCACTCCACCAGTGGTCAACGTGGAATCGTCGGAGTGACCAAGTTTGCACGAAAATATCTGAAACACGTATATAGGTTTGACTCGATGCTTCATTCGAAAAATATTCGATTGAATAGTTGGGAAGAAAATAGGAGGAATCACCCGTCTCTGTATAAAAAGTGAGCTTGCTGGCTTCTGTCTTAACGTAATAAATTCCACAAAGTAAAATAGCCAGGCTAAGCAGTAAAATAAGCAGAGAGAAGATAAGTTTTTTAAATTGCATAAAATATGTATTAAAGTTTAATCCACTTGCCCATACAAGATATAATTGGTGATATAGCCGTATGGTCCATCATTTTGCATTCTATCACTAGTATCGAAATTTGCATCCACATTATACTGCCTTAAATAATCAGAAAAGCCGCTTAAATCGGGATTTAAATTACCCCACCAATCTGAGACATCATTTCCCCAATGAGCTACTTCATGGATTACGGTCTCCATGATCTGTCCAGTGCCTCCCTCAAAAGCCTTATTGTAAATATTAACGTTATTAAAAATTGAATCATACTTTCCAGGCACCTTTCCCTCCGAGGGATTAGGGTTGGATCCTCCAAGATAAACATCGGGACCTAGATCAGGGTTCGTTAGTATTTCATTTATATCGACTCCGAATAAATTGAAGTAATCCTGCATCTCGGTATTATTCGCAACATTTTCTTGTAATTGAGTTAACGCCTCGTCAAATTGATCAATCTGTTCTTGAGTAGCCCCATCAGTATGGACTTGCAAGTTACCACTAGGATCAATGTAGTAGAGTGGATTGTTTCTTGAGTAAGCGTAGAAATTTAATGACTGTGGGTCACTGAGCAAGCTCGTCACTCCAGTCTTGCCCTTCGGGTCATAGACGTATTGCATAGGATCCTGTCCACTAAACCTCCCAATCTCGCTGTCATACCATCTTGCTTCAAAGTAGTAGAGGCCAAGGTCACCGTCCAGTTCCTTGTCTGTGAAAGAATGCTCGGAGGGGACATCTGCTCCGGTAGGGCGGGTATTTAAAAGTTCACTTCCATAAGGATAGTAATCATAGAGCTGTACCACGGTTCCGCTGTCGTCTGTTGCCAAAGCGGTTCCACCCAGATGGTCTTGGGTGTAATAGGTAAACTCCCCGGCCTCCAATGCGGCTACCCTCTGCCCTCCCGCGAAGAGGTAATAAGTGGGGATTCCTACAGTAGTAGTGGTGCCGCCATGAAGCTCCACGTACGGACTTAAGTAATAGGTATATTCATCCGTTCCACTGCTACTGTCTTTAATCTTGTATCTGCTTCCGCCTGCGTCATAGTAAAAGGTCTTACCCGCGCTGCTGGAGAGGCGGTTTCGTTTGTCCCACGTGTACGTATGGGCGCCGTTGCTTGTAAGGTTGCCGTTGAGGTCGTAAGTGTACGCTGTGCCATCCACGGAGCTTACCGCGTGAGGATTTACCCCACTGCTTCCGGTTCCGGCATAAACCATACTTCCCACATCCGACTTATTTATCATGTTTCCTACCTCGTCATACGCGTAGTTTTCGCTAAAGTCTCCGGCGGAAAGGCCCGTGCTGGCGGCGGTGAGGAGGCGGTTTAGATCATCATAACCGTATGCAAGAGTTTTATTCGTGGGAGTAATGGAGGCATCCACAATGCCGGTGATGTTACCTATACTGTCGTAGGTGTATGTAAGGTCCTGCACATTGCCACTGATGGCGCCCGTGCCATCGTCATAAATTCCCGTGGTGACCTTGTTCATAAGACGGTAAGCCTCGGCGGGATCATAAGTGTTGGTGGTGGTTACGCCATTTCCGTACACCGTACTTTCCACTTGTCCCATGGGAGAGTAGTCGAAGTTGCTGATAACGTCCGTAAGCGTGGAGACTCCACGAGTGACGGATTCCAAGGCGCCGGCGGCGTTATAAGTGTAATTCACCGTGAGCGTGGGTGAAGTGATTACCTTGGTGGGAC